>OBLT010000562.1_pt1 | contig 23969 bp, 20 predicted proteins | sample 1518721 | NCBI WGS metagenome assembly OBLT01 (sample SAMEA3539307, study PRJEB22396) | soil metagenome | biome: tundra; feature: field; material: soil | place: USA | collected 2010-05 | depth 0.15 m | reverse complement strand
CGAGCAGACCGAGTCGCATCGGCTGATCGAGCACCTGATGATCGCGGCCAACGAGCAGGTCGCCAAGCTGCTCGCCGAGCGCGGCGAGCCGACGCTCTACCGCGTGCACGAGGAGCCCGAGCCGGCCCGCGTCGAGCGTCTGGTCGCGGCGCTGTCCTCGCTCGGTGTGCCGACGCCGCCGGTCGGCGAGCATCTTTCGCCGTCGCAGGCGGGCGAGCTGGTCGGCCTGATCTCGCAAGCGGTCGATCGCCACGTGCAGGCGAGCGGACGCGGCCGGCGGGCGCTCGACTCGCTGGTCCTGCGCACGCTCAAGCAGGCCTACTATTCGCCGCGCAACCTCGGGCACGCCGGCCTGCGCTCGCCGCGTTACTGCCACTTCACATCGCCGATCCGCCGCTATCCCGACCTCGTCTGTCACCGGGCCCTGCTCTGCTCAATCGGCGCCGGCGAGCAGGGCTCCGCGGCCGGCGAGCTCGCCGAGCTCGGCCAGTGGACGTCACTGCGCGAGCGCGAGGCCGTGGACGTCGAGCGCGCGGCGGACGATATTGCGCGCTGCTTCCTGCTCGAGCGTGAGGACGCCGAACGCGCCTGGGAGGGTGAGGTTGTCGGCCTGATCGGCGCCGGTGCGTTCGTTGCCTTCGGCGACGGCTACGAGGGAATGCTCCCGGTGCGCCGGCTGCGCGGTGGTTGGTGGGAGCTCAACGAGGAAGGGACGATCCTGCGCGGCACTCGCGCGGGCGCGACGATCCGTCTGGGCGACACGATCAGCGTGCGGGTGCACGGCATCGAGGCTGTGCGCGGGCGTGTCGATCTCGAACCGGCCTGAGCAGCCGCCCCTGCGCGAACATACGGCGTGGTGGGATGGCCTTCGAGCCGCTACTGTCGGTCGATGGCCAAGGCAAAGAAAAAAGTAGGCGCCGGCGACGTCGCTTCAAACCGCTATGCCGCCCATCGCTTCAACCTGCTCGAGCGCTTCGAGTGCGGCATCGTGCTGAGCGGCACCGAGGTCAAGTCGCTGCGCGGCGGTAACGCGCAGCTGAAGGACGGCTTCGCGACGATCCGAGGCGGCGAGCTTTGGCTGCGAAACGTGCACATTCCGCCCTACGCCCCCGCGAGCCGTGAGAACCACGAGCCCGAGCGTGAGCGCAAACTGCTGCTGCACCGGCGCGAGATCGACCGTCTCGGCGCGCGCGCGGCCGAACGTGGCCTGACGATCGTGCCGACGCGGATCTACTTCTCAGGCTCGCACGCAAAGGTCGAGATCGCCTTGGCGCGCGGCAAGGACGTGCACGACAAGCGCGAGACGCTGCGCAGACGCGACTCACAGCGCGAGATCGAGCGCGGGCTGCGCGAGGCGCGCCGCTGAGCGCGGCTACGCCGGGATCGCGCGGTGCACGTAGGTGAAGTGCATGCCGATCGCGAGCGCGGCGATCAGGCCGAGGTAGGCGGCCCCGATGATGATCCGGTTGCGCGGCGAGACGCGGTAGTAGGCGGTCTGCATCATCGTTGGCGACTTCCGCCTCTGCCAGCGGTGGTAGAGGTCGTAGCCGGCGACGAGGCAGATGATCAGGAGGATGGGGTTGGGCGTGATGAACTCGAGCGTGACGAGCGCCCCGAAGCCGATGAACCACATCCACGGCGCCATCGCCGCCATCGCGCGGCCGCCGTCGAGCGGGACCACCGGCAGCAGGTTGAAGAGGTTGAGCAGGAAGCCGATGTAGCCGAGCGCCTCGAGCAGGCCGCTGTGGGTGGCCAGCCCGACGATCGCGACCACCGCCGCCGCGGCGGCGCCGAAGTAGGGGCCCGCGAGGCCCACGCGGGCCTCGGTCAGCGCATCGTCGCCGAGCGAGCGGGCCCAGATCACTGCGCCCATGAAGGGCACGAACATCGGCGCGCTGGCCTTGATGCCGTGGCGTCGCAGGGCGAACACGTGGCCCATCTCATGGATGAAGATCAGCACGACGAAGCCGACCGCGAACTGCCAGCCCCAGAGCAGGCTGTACGCCGCTACCGACACCAGCGCACTGCCGGCTGTTGCGAGGACCTTGATCTTGGGCGCCAGCAGCAACAGCGCCTTGAGTTTTGCGAACAGCGCGATGATCGCCGCGCCTGCCGCGCCGAGCTTCTCGCGGATCCATGAGCGCCGGCGCTTGCCGAACGCGTCAGCCGGGGCCGGCGCGGACGCCGGCGGAGGCGCGATTGGCGGTGGCTCGAGCGTCCAGCCGGGAGGGTTCTCCATCGTTGCAACAGTGTGGCAGGCGCGCATAGCCGGGTGCTAAAGCGAGATTTTTTCGGAGAATGCGGATTCAGCGTCGGCGCCTCCTTGCAACCGTTGGGGCCGCGTCGTATGTTTCTTCCCGACGCGGATTTGAGTCGCAAAGAGCGAGGCCACCGAGGTGTGAGGCCGCGCCACCCAGATACCGACCGCCCCCCGGGGCAGCCGGAGGAGGGTTCCTCAAGCGGCTCGGTCCGCGTCGCTTTCGTTAACGCGCATGCCTCTGCGCGCCTCTGCGCGCGTTAAGCCAGCGGGCGTCTGCGCGCTACGATCTGTCAGACAACCCCGGGGACGACAGGCTTCGACGTGGTCGGTTCGTGGGGGTGGTCGCGAGTCGAGGTTCCGGGCGGCCTCGTTAATCACCCGGAAAACCAATACGTGCGGACTCTCACGAGTACGCCCTCGTCGCCTAGCAAACACTAGGACGATGAGGTCTCGGCCCTCGCAGCCTGCGGCGGGGATCACCGGGATCAGATAGCAGGCTCACCCGGCGCGGCCCGCCTGCGCCAAGCCGGGGAATCACCAGCAGGCTGGTCCCGCGCAACCCCGCCGGCGAGGCGAGCGAGGGATGAGACCAGAGCGCCGGCTACGCTCGTAGACGCCACCTTTGCGCGATCGCGGACGTGGGTTCGATTCCCACCGTCTCCAGTTTTTTTGGCCGGCGCAGGCTGGCGATTCGTGCGTGAGCAAGCGCCTGCCGGCCGTATCCGCCGAAACCGCGTTTGCGTACGTGTAGGCCGTGGTCACCGAACTTCCTTCTCGGCTGCGAGGCCTTCGGCGTCTGGTGAAGTAGCGCGCCAGGTGCGCCCAGCACAGGCGGCGCGCGGCACCGACGCCTGTTGTAGGCTCAAACTTCCAATCGACATTGAGCCAGGCGCCTCGCGCGATGCTCGTGACGACAACTCCGGCCGACGGAAGGACCACGATGCGCAAGCAGACTCTGGCTCTGACGGTGTTCTGTGCCATCGCGCTGTTCCCGGTTGGCGCAGTCGCAGCGCGGCTTCACGCGGCCCCAAGAGTCGCTCAGTGCAAGCAATGGAACGTCAGCGGCGCGTGGGCGACCCACCAGTCCAACAACTTTCATGTCGCGTTCCACTTCACGCAGACGGGAACGACCTTCACGGGTACTGCCACGGTGAGCTCGGCGGAGCAGACGCAAGCGGGGTACACGTCACCCACCGGGTCGGTCACGGGCACGTTGAAGGGCAGTCATCTCGCGCTCAGGACCGTCTGGCTGAGCCCGGCAGGAAAGGTCGTTGGGGCGTATAAGGGCACGGTGTCCAAGGGGACCGTGAAGGGCTCGGGGCGCGACATCACGACTCCGGGGGCGACGGCGGTGTCGTGGGCAGGCAAAGGGGCAACGAAGTGCGTCCGCCGCGTCTGAGCCGGCAGGCTCACCGGCGGTGCCGGTTTCGATCACGATGACCACCTGCTGATATTCGCGCACGCGTTCAGTCGTTCCGCCTACCGGCGGCCCGGCGAGCATCAGCTGGTAGGCCTCTCGACGAAACCACCTCGTTTGCAGCTGCTTTCGCACCGGTCGCACCCACCGTCTCCACTAGGGCTTGAATAACCAGATCGATCGAGCTATTCTAGCTCGATGCTTGTTGCGACGATCACCGAAGCGAAGAACCGTCTCAGCGCGCTGATTGATCACGTACGAGGCGGCGAATCGGTCTTGATCGTCGACCGCGGGATCCCCGTGGCGCGTCTGGAGTCCGCTGTCAGCGCCGATGCGGATCCCGACGGGCGGATCGCGCGCCTCGAGCGTGCGGGCGCAGTCCGGCCGGCTCGCCGACCGCCGGCGACCGAGGTCCTCTCCAGCAGACCGCCCAGCGCACGACCTGGCGCAAGTGCGGTGGCGGCACTGCTCGAGGAGAGGCGCACCGGTCGTTGAGGTTCTGGGACTCCTCGGCGATCGTCCCGCTGATCGTCGCCGAGGCGAGCACCGACAGCGTGCAGGCCATTGCCGGGGAGGACCCGGCGATGTGCGTATGGTGGGGCACCGAGATCGAGTGCGTATCCGCCGTCGCCAGACTCGAGCGCGAGGACGCGTTGGCGGACAAGGCGATGATCGCTGCGCTCGAGCGCCTGGACTTGCTCGTTGAGGCTTGGAACGAGGTGCAACCGGTCGCAGCGGTGCGCGGTACGGCTCGCCGTCTGCTTCGGGTGCACCAGCTTCGCGCTGCCGACGCGCTACAGCTTGCAGCCGCAGTCGTCGCCGCCGAGGGCGTCCCCGCATCCCTCGATCTCGTCACGCTCGATGAACGGCTGGCGGCGGCTGCGCGCCGCGAGGGTTTCGTCGTGCACGGCAACGTCGAACGCCCGAGCTAGCCGTGCCAAGATCGCCTGGGGGCGTTACAGACCCTCAGAACGTGGAGCGACAGGCCCCGGGGGTGGTAGCAATCGGGTAGCGGGCGCTGCCGAAAGCCACTCGCTTTGCTCGTGGTTTCGCACTCGGCACACCGCCGTCTCCAGTCTTGGCCCGTTTGGCGCGTTCACGCGGACCTCTGAACGGCCTGCACCTGGGCGGTTGGGTCCCTGCTGTCACGCCTGCGCGGTGGCCCATGCGAGCTGAGCAGCCCGCGAACGGCCGCTCACCTGAAGCGTCCGATAGCAGCGCTCAAGATGCTTCTGCGCGGTGCGAACACCGATGCCGAGGGCGGCTGCGGCGTCCTGGTCGGAGTGCCCCATGGCCACTAGTCGGAGCACCTCTGACTGCCGCCTTGTGAGGCCGAGCGCGCACAGGTCCGCGACCAGTATCTGCCTGCCGGCTCCGTTCGCCAAAAGCGTGTGGGCGAGGGCGTTGCGGTAGACCTGGATGAGGTAGGGGCGGACGAAGTTGAGCAGGTCTCGCTCGGCGGCGGTGAAGTTGCGCGCGCCACGACTGAGGGCGACCCCCAGCACTCGCTGAGAGGCGGAGGGCAGGGTGAAAGCGATCTGATACTCGACGCCGAGCGGTCGGTAGACCTCGCGGTAGAGGTTCAGCCGGTGCAGCTCACGTCGCGTGAGGATGTCGGAGAACCGCGTGGCCCGACCGTCGCGCGTGCGAAGGTAGTACTCGACCAGCGGGTTCTCCAGTCCGTACCGGGCGAAGGCGACGTGAAACTCGACAGGAACCGCGGGGTCGGTCCGCGAGACGGTGTGGGGAAGATCGGCCGGGAGCTCGTTCAACGCACACCACTCGGCCGGCACCGAGTCGCGCAGCGCTACGAGCAGCCCGCCACAGAACTCCTCGAGCTCGAGAAGCCCGATCACCTCGCCGATCAGGGTGAGCGCACGCCGCTCCAACGTGGGTGGGATCGATCGAACGCTACTGGGTCGGTACCCGCCGGGCGCAGGCCTACGTCGCCACTACGTAGTCGAGTCGGACGCGGCCGTACGCTAAACACCGCGCTGTCACAGGGAGTTTCGCAGTCCGACGACCGCTGTGGATGCCGCCGAGCGTGGGCTGCGCCGAAGTTCGCTTGCAGCCACAAGCACCGCCGGTAACCTGCGGCGCTGAGTGGATCCGCTCCACCGTCGGCTTGGCCGTGCGACGACATGCCGGGTTCGCGGGTGCTTCCGTCAGCCGGGTCGCCGATACAACGAAAGGACTCACCGTGACCAGGACTCGCTCGCTCCTCATCTGCATCTTGACCTTCGGCGCCTTGGCGGTCTCGGTCACGAGCGCGCAGGCGGCAGGATGCGACACGTGGTACGGCCCCAGCGGGAGTTCTTCGACTGCCACGACTGGCGCTTGGAGTGTGGCAACCAACTGGTCGACCGGGGCGATCCCACTGACCGCGGACGACGTCTGCATCACGGTCCCCGGTACCTACACGGTGACCCTCGCTCCCTTCATGATCTCCGAACCCGGCTATCCCACCTACGCTGGCGACAGCGTGAACTCGCTCACGCTCGGAGCAGCGAGCGGGACACAGACCCTCGACGTCGACGGGCAGGCCAGCATCTCCGGTAGCAACGAGACGGTGAACGGCACGAACCTGTTCGTCGCGAACAGCAGCACGATCAACGCGAACGGCACCCTGATCCTCGATTCGACCGCCGGCGGAACTCCGACGCCGGGCACGCAGAGCGGCGGCGGAGCGACGATCAGTGGCGGTCCCCTGCTCAACTACGGCCACATCGTGACCCAGCAGGAGGACCCGAGTACGAACCCGGGCGCCGGCGCGTTCTTCGGGCTCTACGGCCTGACGAACGAAACGGGTGCAAGCGTGAAGATCAACACCGGGACGCTGACCGAGAGTCAGGCGAATGCGTGGGTGGCGACGAACGACGGCACGATCACGGTCGCTTCGGGAGCCTCTTGGCTGTTGATCCCCAACACCTTCAGCACGGCGTCCTTCACCAACAACGGGTCGGTTGTCAACGACGGGTCGATCACGGACAACGGCGCGACGTGGGCGCAGAGCGGCGGCGCGGTGTCGGGTAACGCGGTGGTTCTCCAGAACGCAGCGACGCTCGCGGACTCGGCCGGAGCGGCAGCGTTCCTGCAGAACTACGGCAGCGCGACGATCACTGGGACGATCCCGGCGGGACAGACGGTCACCGTGCAGGGAGAGCCCTACAACTCGGGCGGGGAGACGTACTACAGCAGTGCGATGTCGCTTGGTGGAGCCGCGCTCGTCAACGACGGGACCCTCGTGCTCGACGCTGACGGCACCGGCAGCACCAGTGGCGGCGCGGTCTCTCTCACCGACGGATCGATCCAGAACAACGGCACGATCAACGCCGAGGTGCAGGATCCCTCGTGGGCCGTGCATCTCCAGGCGGGGTTGGCGAACAGCCACGCGGGGACGGTGAACGTGACCGGCGGCCAGCTCATCCAGGACAGTGGGACGGCGACCACCAACGACGGTGTCGTGACGCTCGGGCCCGGAGCCGTGTACCTGCTGGAAGAGGGCTCCTCGTTCGTCAACGCGAGCGACGGTACGCTCTCGCCCCAGCTGGCGAGCGCGTCGAGCATCGGTACGTTCCAGTTGAGCGGCCCGTGTTGCAACGGACCCGGCACGTTCACCGCCGGTGGCACCCTGATGGCGGATCTCACGGGCGGCTTCCTGCCGACCGCCAATCAGGAGTTCCAGCTCTTTGCGCTCACCGGCGGGAAATTCACCGGCACCTTCGCCACGGTTGGTAACGGCTTCACTGCCGACTACGCGAACGAAGTCGCGAGCCCAGCCTTTGTCGGCGCGATCTACCGGTCGACCCCGCCGCCACCCCCGGCCGTGCCGACCGTGCCGACCGTGCCGACCGTGCACGTCGGCTCGATCCTGGGCGGCCACGGCAAGCTCACGCTGGCGCTCTCATGTCCGGCAGGCGGGGCTGCGTGTGCGACCTTGAGCGTGACCGCCACGGTCACCGAGCACCTCAAGGGCGGGAAGATCACCGCGATCACCGCACGCAAGAAGAAAGCTCACGCGCAGACGAAGCATGTCGTGATCGCGACCGCCGGCGCCTCGCTCGCGGCAGGCGCCACCAAGACGCTCACACTGACGCTCAACGCGACCGGGAACGCACTGCTCAAGAAGTACGGCAAGCTCACGACGACCGTGACCGCCAGCTCGGGCGGCAAGACGCTCCAGACGAGCACCGTTCACGTGCAAAAGGCCGTGAAACCAAAGAAGAAGAAGTAGCCTGCGTCGCGGTTGGGGCGCCGCGCACGCCGGCGCAGGACCATCGTCGCCAACTCAACTATCAAGGAGCTCGGGGTGGTGGGACAGAGCAGAATCTCGGCGGTGGTGTGTTCGAGCGACATCGCGAGGAGTCGAGACTTCTACGAACAGCAGGTTGGGCTGAGACTCTCCGAGGAGACGATCGAGAACCATCTCGTGTTCGAGTGCGGTGACGGCACGACACTCCTCGTCTACGGGCGCGCCAACCCCAACCGAGCGGACCACACCCAGGTTCGATTCTGGTCGGCCGATGTGGCATCCGATGTCAACGAACTGACCGCTCGAGGCATCGCCTTCGAGGAGTACGACTTCCTGACGTTCAAGACCGTGGACTCCATCGCCACGAGCCCAGGGATTGGAAAGTCGGCATGGTTCAAGGACCCGGACGGCAACACGATCGCCTTGTTCCAGCCCGAATAGTCACCCGCGGAGCCGCGAAAGCCTGAAGACCTGCTGCCGTCGCTCGAGACGGTCGCGCGCCGGGACCGCGTGGGGCCACCCGGTCGTCACGCCGGAGGACGCCGCGCGGGTGTCGTGCTGCCGCAGCCCGACGGGCCGCTCGCGATCCGAGGGCGCGACCGCCACCGCCGTCGCAGGCTACGGTCGTTCGACGCCGAGCGTGCGCGCCGAGCGACCGCGCTCGCAGCGGCGTTAGCGGCGGGTCACCGTGTCGGCCGATAGTCTGCGTTCCGCATGGATCCCAGGCTGCTCGACGAGCTGATCGACTGGCTGCGGATTCCCTCCGTGTCCACCGGCGGGGGTGATCCGCGCGCCATCGAGCGGGCGGCCTCGTGGGTGGTGGACCGCGTGCGGGCGGCCGGCGGAGAGAGTGAGCTGGTGCGGATCGGCGCCGGCAACCCGCTGGCCGTCGGAGAGCTGCGAGCTGCCGACCCCGGGGCTCCGACCGTGCTGATCTATGGCCACTACGACGTGCAGGGCCCGGGCCCGAGGGAGCTCTGGTCCTCCGCGCCGTTTGAGCCGGAGGTCCGTGACGGGCGCCTCTACGCGCGGGGCGCGGCCGACGACAAGGGAAACTTCCTGCCGCTGCTGCACGTCGCCTGCGCGATGGCGAGCGCCGGCGAGCTGCCGGTGCACGTGCGGGTGCTGGTCGAGGGCGAGGAGGAGCGCGCGGGCGAAGCGGTTGGCGCGTGGGTGCGCGAGGACGCGCGCGGCGCCGACGTCGCGATCGTCTTCGACAGCGGCATGCCCGATCCCGCGACGCCGGCGATCACGGTCGGTCTGCGGGGCATGGTGATGATCAGCCTCGATGTGCGCACGGCCGAACGCAACCTGCACTCCGGGATGTACGGCGGGAGCGTCCTGAACGCGCTGCACGTGTTGCACGGATTGCTCGCTGCGGTCCTGCCCGGTCCCGACGGGCGCGTGCGCGAAGAGCTGCGCGCCGGGATCCGCCCGCCCGCGTCGTCGGAGTTCGAGTCATGGAAGCGGCTGCTGCCCGGTGAGCAGGTGCTGGCGCTCGTCGGTGGCCGTCCGGTGTACCCAGGGGCCGGCGCGGAGTACTACGAGCGAAACGGCGCTGACGCCTCGCTGGACGTCAATCAGATCCTCGGCGGCGAACCACGCACGGTGGTTCCCGCCCACGCGCAGGCGACGCTCTCGCTGCGGCTTGCCCCAGGGCAGGATCCCGAGCGGATGTGCGCGACGCTGGGCGAGCTCCTGCGCGCCGCATTGCCCGAGGGTGCAGAGCTTGAGCTGAGCGCACAGCGAGCCGCGCCGGCGCTGTTTGACCCGGACGAGCCCGCCCTGCGGCTGGCCGCCGACGCTCTGCGCCGAGCGTGCGGCTGCGAGCCGGCGTTCCTTCGCTCGGGTGGCAGCATCCCGATCGTGGCCGAGATGTCGGCCCGTGGCTACCCGGTGATCGTGAGCGGCTTCGGCCTGCCGGAGGACGCAGTGCACGCGCCGGATGAGTCCTACGCGCTGCAAAGCCTCGAGTGGGGAGAGGCCGCGGCCCGCGAGCTATATGTCGGACTGGCGGCCCTGCCGTTGCGCACCGCACGCTGAAGCGTGAGCGGTGGGCGTGAGCGCGCGAGCGGCGTGCGCCACCGCACACGCTGGCGCTCGGCTACGCTGCCGTCATGTGTCGAAACATCCGCACGCTCTACAACTTCGAGCCTTCTGCGACCAGCGATGAGGTCCGCGCGGCGGCCGTGCAGTACGTGCGCAAGGTGAGCGGCTTCGCGAAGCCCTCGCAGGCAAACACGGCGGCGTTCGAGCGCGCGGTCGACGCGGTGGCGGAAGCCTCGCAACGCCTGCTGGAGGAGTTGGTCACCTCGGCGCCGGCAAGGGACCGCGAGGTCGAGGCCGCCCGGGCACGCGCCCGGGCCGCCGAGCGATTCGCTGCGTAGATACGCCTGCTCGACCGCGCTGGTCGAGCCGGTAGGTCGACCGCCTCGCCTACGCGGCGGCCGAACCCGCCGGTGGGGGCGCGCCAGCCGGCACGGTCGTGATCGCGGCGCAGCTGGCGCAGGTCCATGCGACCAGGCGTGGATCGACCTTCATCACGACCGGGCAGCCCCAGGCGTGGGGAGGACAATCGCGGTCGAAGTGGCTCCGCTGATGGCGCATTGCGGCGAGCGTGGTCCCGTTGGCGGTTGGAGCCTGGCGGCGCTGAGTGTTCACGCGGTCAATGTCCTGGTCGATTGTCGCAAATGAAACGAGCGGATTGTTGCAGTCGCACGTGGAATGCGCGCACAATAGCCGCAGTTCGCCAGCAAGGCTCTGCAAACCGGGCGGTCAGCAGGACAGTTTGGCGAGGCAGCAATCGATCACGCCGACGCGATCCGAAGCGTGAAGACTTCGTCGGCTGCTCGTGCGTCAGCCGAGCTGATGGGCCAGGCACAGACGCTGGAGCTGGCTCATCGCGTCGTCCGGCTCGGTCGGCAGCTGCGCGAGCGCCGCCGCCGCCGCCTGGACGTCCGCCAACGTGGCGTCATGGGCTTCCACGGCGAACCGTGCCAGCCAGCGCAGCGCCGCCCGTTCATACCGGTCGGGATCGCGGTCGCGGATCAGCAGGCAGACGCGGAGCGCGTCGTCGAGGCGGATCGTCGGCAGCTCGCCGGCCGCGGCGCGCACGAGCTGGAGGTTCCCTCGCTGGAGCGCGCGACGAAAGCGCCCGTACGCTGAACCCTGGCTGGTCATACGAACGTATGTTCGCACGCGAGTCAAGACGTCGCGGCCACAGGCCGCGCATAAAAAGCCGTCTTAGGCTTCGCGAAGCGCGCGCAGCGACTGGCGCAGCGAGCGGCTTGTCGCCATCACGGCCGACGGCTCATAGCCGCAGTGCGCCATGCAGTTGTTGCAGCGCTCGTCCTTGCCGCGACCGTAGAGATCCCAGTCCGTCGACTCGACCAGCTCGCGATAGGTCTTGACGTAGCCGTCACTCATCAGATAACAGGGTCGCTGCCAGCCGAGCAACGAGTAGCTCGGGATCGCCCAGGCCGTGCAGTCGAAGTCGGCCTTGCCTTCGAGGAAGTCCAGGAACAGCGGGCTGTGATTGAGCCGCCAGCGGCGGCGGCGTCCGTCGGAGAACGCGGTGCGGAAGAGCTGGCGCGTCTGCTCGACTCCCATGAAGTGCTCCTGATCGGGAGCCTTCTCGTAGGCGTAGGCCGGCGAGATCATCATCGCGTCCACCTTCAGCTCGTCGTTGAGGAAGTCGAGCACGCGGCGAACCGTGTCGGGCGAGTCGTTCGAGAAGAAAGTCGTGTTCGTCGTCACACGAAAGCCGCGGCGCTTGGCCTCGGCGATCGCCGCGACCGCCTTGTCGAACACGCCGTCGCGGCAGACCGACTCGTCATGACGCTCACGCAGACCATCGATGTGGACCGCCCAGGCGAAATACTGCGACGGCTTGAAGAGATCCATCTTCTTCTCCATCAGCAGCGCGTTGGTGCAGAGGAAGACGTACTTGCGCCGGCGGATCAGCTCGGCCGTCATCACATGGATGTCGGGATGGATCAGCGGCTCACCGCCGGCGATCGAGACCATCGGGGCGCCGCTCTCCTCGATCGCGCCGATCGCCTCCTCGACCGGCATGCGTCGACGCAGCAGCTCGTCGGGCTGTTGGATCTTGCCGCAGCCGGCGCAGGCGAGATTGCACTGGTAGAGCGGCTCGAGCTCGACCAGCAGCGGGAAGCGCTTGCGGCGCGCCAGGCGCTGACGCATGATGTAGGTGCCTATCCGCAGGCTCTGGCGGGCGGGAACGGGCATCGCTCAGCTGCCCCGATTGGCGGTCTGTGGGGTCGGCTGCGCCCGGACCTGCGGCGGCAGGTTGAACCGCATCTCCTCCGTCGCGACGGTGAGCTCGCGCAGCGTTACGCCGCCGAGGCCGTCGAGCGCGCTGACCACTTCCTGTACGAGCGACTCTGGCGCCGACGCACCGGCCGTGACGCCGATCCGCGCCACGCCGACGAGTAGCTCGGGAGCGATGTCCTGTGCCCGCTCGACGAGCTGTGCGCGGCAGCCTGCGCGCTCCGCCACCTCGACGAGCCGCCGCGAGTTGGACGAGTTGTGCGATCCGACCACCAGGATCAGCTCACAGTCGCGCGCAATCGAGCGCACCGCGTCCTGGCGGTTCTGGGTCGCGTAGCAGATGTCCTCGGAGGCCGGCACGACGAGTGCCGGGAAGCGCTTTCGCAGAGCGTCGACGATCTCGGCGGTCTCATCCACGGCGAGCGTTGTCTGAGTAAGCACCGCAACACGGTCCGAGTCTTGCAGGTCGACTTCGCGGGCTTCCTCGATGCTCGCGATGATCTGAGTATGGGCGGGGGCCTCGCCGACCGTGCCCTCGACCTCCTCGTGATCCGCGTGACCGACGAGCACGATCTGAAAATCTCCGGCCGCGAAGCGCCGCGCCTCCGCGTGGACCTTGGCGACCAGTGGGCAGGTCGCGTCGATCACGTCGAGCTGACGTGCGACGGCGTGCCTGCGCACCTCGGGAGAGACGCCGTGGGCGGAGAAGATAACCGTTGCGCCGTGCGGAACCTCATCGACATCATCGACGAAGACCGCACCGCGACGCTCGAGCTCGCCGACGACGTGAGCGTTATGCACGATCTGCTTACGCACGTACACCGGTGCGCCGCGGAATGCCAGCGCCCGTTCCACGATCTCGACCGCGCGTGTCACGCCGGCGCACGAGGCGCGCGGGGCTGCGAGCACAACCTCGCGGTGCCCCAGCGACTGCGCCCAGGCCTCGAGCAACGAACTCGCCTCGCGCAGCGCGCGAAACGCGCGTCGCGCGGCGACCGCCGCACGCGCCGGACGATGGAACTCGTAGTGCGGGGTATCGAGCACGACTCGCAGTGTCGTCAGCGTCTGCTCGCGGGCCTCGTCGGCCAGGAATGCCGACTCCATGTCCACCGCCAGCGCCCCCGCGAGGGCGAGCTCGCGCCGTCGCTCGCCGCGCACCAGACCGCTGCTCGAGACGATCGGCCCAACGTGGACGCGCAGCCCGCCGCGGCGCAGAACGCCTGCCAGGATCGCGGGGTCCGGACACTGCAGCGTCTTGGAGTCGGTGCGCAGCTCGCTGGCGAGCACCACGTCGCCTGGTTCAAGGCGTGAGTCGAGCGCTCCGCAGATGCCCGCGATCAGCGCCGATCGTTGGCCGGGTTGATGGGTGAGCCGCGCGGCCTCGCGAGCGCGGCGTGGACCCATGCCAATCTTCTCGACGCGGCTCCAGGGCGCCCCGGCGCGGATCGCGCGAGCCTCGAGCGCCATCGGCGCAAACACCAGCAGCTCGCTGGTCTGGCGCTCGGCGCTGCAGCCACTGACGTGTGAGCGCGTCGTTATGCGCAACGCGCCAGCGCCATGATCGGGAACACGAGCCGATAGAGGTGGTAGTTGATGTAGAAGTGGCCGGGGAAACCCGTGCCGGTGTATTCCGGCTCGTCCCAATCGCCGTCCTCGCGCTGGGATGTTACGAGGAAGCGGATACCGCGACGCACGGCGAGCGATCGCTCGCCCGCGGCATGCAGCGCGAGCAGCGCCCACGCCGTCTGCGACGCCGTGCTGGGTCCGCGTCCGATCTCTGCCGGATCGACGTATGAGCGCGGATCCTCGCCCCAGCCCCCGTCGGGGTTCTGGTGGTTCTCGAGCCAGCGCACAGCTCGCCGGATGCGCTCGTCGTCGATCGCGACGCCCGCAGCCACGAGTGCGGGCACGGCTGCGCCGGTGCCGTAGACGTGGTTGACGCCCCAGCGGCCGAACCAGGATCCCTCCGGTTCCTGTTCGGCACTGAGCCAGCGCAGGCCGCTGCGTGCCGCGTCGGTGTCGGCGAGCCCGAGCGCGGCGAGCATCTCCAGCGCGTGCGCGCTGACGTCGGCACTCGGTGGGTCGATGACCTCGCCGAAGTCTGAGAACGGCAGCTCGCGCAGCATCCGCTTGGTGTTGGCGGCGTCAAAGGCGCCCCAGCCGCCGCCGGTGTCCTGCATCCCCTCCACCCAATCGATCGCGCGCGCGATCGCCTGCTTCACGCGGTCGGGCTCGGTGTGGGCGACGCGTAGCAGTGCTAACACGACCTCGGTGGTGTCGTCGACGTCCGGGTAGTAGTCGTTGTCGAACTCGAACGACCAGCCACCTGGCCTCAGCGCGGGACGGCGTACGGACCAGTCGCCGGCGAGCAGCACCTGCTCGTCGAGCAGCCAATCCGCGGCGCGCAGCAGAGCCGGGTCGTCGGCAGGCGTGCCGGCGTCTGCCAGCGCGATGATCGCGAGCGCCGTGTCCCATACCGGCGACTGGCATGCCTCCAGGCGACGACTGCTGTCCTCCTCCACGGTGAAACGTTCGAGCCCGTCGAGACCGGCCTTCATCAGCGGATGCTCGATCGGGTAGCCCCGCAGATGCAGCGCGATCAGTGAATAGACCCAGGGCGGCTGGATGCCGCCCCACGAGCCGTCTGCCTCCTGGCGGCGAACGATCCAGCGTTCGGCGGCCGCGAGGCCGGCTTCGCGCAGCGGTCGAAAGGCGCGGCGGCCGTAGAGCGCCAGCGCCCGGTCCGCGAAGGCGAGCGCGCGTGCCGTGGTCGAGTGACCGCGGGAGCGCGTCCACTCGTGTGGGCCACGCAACTCGTCCAGCTTGAAGGGCAGAGCACGGGTCGGACGCACGGCCAGCACGATTGACAGCGCGACCACCGTCTGCCGCGCCCAGCACGCGAAGTCGTAGATGCTCAGAGGCGCCCACGAGGGAAGCAGCATCAGCTCGGGAGGCAGCTCCGGTACGTGCTTCCATGGCCATGCGCCGAACAGCGCCAGCCAGATGTGGGTGAACACCCGCGCACCTTCGACGCCCCCGCCGTCGCGGGCGAAGGCCGCAGCGGAACGCATGTGCGCCGCGTCCGGGCCGTCGCCGGCGAGGCGCAGTGCCACGTAGGACTCGATCGTCGTCGAGAGATCCCCGGGCCCACCGTAGAAGTTGCTCCACGAGCCGTCGTCGCGTTGCTGAGAGCGAATCCAGGCGGCTGAACGCTCGGTCTCCGAAGCGTCGCGGATCCCGAGGAACTCACGCAACAGGATGTCCTCGGCATCCATCGTCACGTTGGTCTGCAACTCGCCCTTCCACCAGCCGCCCGCGTCCTGCAGTGACAGCAGATGCCCTCGGGCGCGCTTCAGCGCGACCAGTGCGTCGGGGGCGGGCGCGCTTGCGACGTCGCGCAGCACGGCTGGGTCGCCCATGGCCGGCGCGGCCGCGCTGTCGCGCAGCAGCACTGGGCGGTCGACCTTTGCGGCTTCATGATCCCCGGTCACCAGGCACATATAGCGATTTGCACGTAAGAACGCAATGCTCGCGGCCCGGTCGGGCGGTCTGCGCACACTCCCGCCGCGCTGAACGAGAGGCCGAACGGCCCGCGGCGGCCAGACGGAGCCGCGCTCTTTTCGGCTGGTCGCACTTGACAATACTGGACTTAGATTTTATACTTACGAGAGAACAGAAAACCCAACGGAGGCGACAGATATGACACTTGTCAGATGGGAGCCTGTTCGCGAGTCGAACACGCTCCAACAGGAGATGAACCGTCTGTTCGGCAGCTTCTTCGATCAGCCGGTGTCTCAACCCACGAGCAGCGCCGGACCGCGGCGACAGTGGATTCCGGCAATGGACCTCATCGAGACCGATGACGCGTTCGTCCTGCGCGCCGACCTGCCGGGGCTCACCGGCGACGAGGTGAAGATCGAGTTCGAGGAGAACGTGCTCACGATCTCCGGAGAGCGCCAGACCCAGCGGGAGCAGGGGACCGACGGCTACCACCGAACCGAGCGCGCGTCAGGTACGTTCGCCCGCTCGCTCACGCTTCCACGCGGCATCGACGCCGACCGCATCGAGGCGAACTTCGCCGACGGTGTGCTCGAGGTCCGCATCCCCAGGCCCGAGCAGCCCAAGCCGCGCCGCGTGGCGATCGCCACCGGCGGCCGCGCCGCCACGGTCGAAGCTACGGAGGCCCCCGCGGAAGCGGCTGCGTCGCCCGACGCGGTGGCAACCGCCGCGTGAGCGGGGAGTAGCAAGGTTTCGTAGCTCGCGCCCCGGCGACCCCGGGGCGCGGGTCGTCTTGGCCCGCCACTCGTCTCGCCGTCGCAGGGCACGCGTTGTCCGGCGACTCGCGATCACGAATCGCGTGTGCTAGCGTCGCGCCCCATGCGCTGGCTGGCCGCACTGCTTGTCGCCGTGAGTATCGGGATGCCGGCGGGTGCGTCCGCCGCCGGCGGACCGTCCAGCTCGCCCGCGCGGGCATCCGACGGCGGGCTGAGGCTCAAGCCCGCGATGGTCAACGGCTCGGTCGGCGCGATCGTCAGCGACGCGTCGTGGGGGATCAGTGGCGCTGTCCCGACCTACGTGCCCGGTCAGCGCGTGACGCTCCACGTGTTCAAGGACGGCGTGCGGATCATCTCGCGGACGGTCCCGATTCGCCGTAAGGGCCAGCACGGCGTCTTCAGCGCGTCGCTGCTGGTCGGCGGCGTCGGGCGGCTGACTGTTCGCGCGGTGCATCTCGCAACGCCGGCGCAGAGAACCATCGCGTGGCGCGCATACTCGCTGTGGTTGGTGGCGCCGCAGGCGCAGCCGGGGGAGCGCAGCTACGCCGTGCGCATCCTTCAGCACCAACTCAGCGCCCTCCATTACGTGGTCGGCGTGCCGGGCGTCTATGACGATCGCACGCAGCGAGCTGTGCTCGCGTTTCGCAAGATGGCGGGCCTCGTTCGCAGCGAACAGGCGGATCCGAGTGTGTTTGAGGCACTCGCCGCCGGCGAGGGGGCGTTCACGGTTCGCTTTCCGTCGCATGGCCGACACGTCGAAGGCGACCTCACCCACCAGGTGCTCGCCCTGATCGGCGCCAACGGCGTCGTGCAGCAGCTCTACCCGCTGAGCTCAGGCAAGCCCTCGACCCCGACCGCCCTCGGGTCGTTCACGGTCTACGACAAGACGCCGGGGATCAACAGCGACGGTATGGTCGACTCGAACTACTTCAACGGCGGCGACGCGATCCACGGCTACGCCGAGGTGCCGACGTACGCCGCGAGCCACGGCTGCCTGCGCGTCCCGGTCCCCGACGCGTCCACGATCTACGGCTGGGTGGAGATCGGCACGCCGGTTGACGTGTACTACCGCTGAGCAGGCCGCCCTCGACAGCGCCTGCGCGGCGCGCTAGGCTCAGCGTCCGGCGGATTGCCTACTCGATCAGGGCGCCTCGAGCGCTCAGCCGGGCAGCGCATCGGCCTCGGCCGGTGGCCAGCCCCGGTGATCGGGAGTGTCACGCCCACCCAGGCAAGACACAAAGTCCTGGGACGTAGTTGTTGAGCGGCGATCCATGACCGGGCGGAACCGGGCGAGCCTTGTGCTCGCCCGGCCGCATTTCTGGGCCTCAGCGCGCGCCGGTCTCGACCGTCGCAGCCATCAGCGACGCGCCGCCGGGCTCACTCTGCTCGGACACCGCCGCAAGCGAGCGCACCGCGCCCATCCCCAGCGCACACCCTCCGGCGAGCAGTGCGGCGAGCACCAGAAAGACGCGCTGCGTCTGGAAGTTGGCGAGCAGGTTGACGCCGTGGGCGGAATCGTTGATCGCGACGAGCACGGCCACGCCGAGCCCGGCGCCGATCTGACGGCACATGTTCAGGACGGCCGAGCCGGTCGCGAACCGCGCCGGCGGCAGCGACGCGACCACCGCGCTCGAGAGCGAGGCGGGTAGAGCGGCGCTCCAGCCGTCCCGGGGTCTAGATTTCGAAGCCTATCGTCGAGTCTCGTGAGGGGTGCCCGGTTACTCGCAAGCTATGTCTGATTCTTGTCGGCGCGCTCGTCGCTGGAGTGTCCGTCTCGGCATGCGGCGGAAGTGGCCCGAGCAGCGCGCCGAGCAGCGCCAGCACGACGAGCAGCGCCAGCACGACGAGCAGCGCGAGCACGACGAGCAGCGCCAGCACGACGAGCAGCGCCAGCACGACGAGCGGCAGCAGTTCCGCGGGTGCTGTGACCAGCACGAGCAGCACCCGCAGCAGCGCTCTGTCCACGACGTCCTCGAGCACCGGCGCTGCCACGACCGCTACATCCCCGGCGACGCCGCCACAGGACCTCGCCGCCGCGGTGGCAGTCTGTAAGCGGGAGGTCGCGAGCCTGAGCGCCACGACACTGACGTCCGCCGAGAAGTCCCAGCTGACGAACGTCTGCTCGGCGGCCGGCTCCGGGAACAAGGCGCGCCTGCGTGCCGCCGAGAAGCAGATCTGTCTGACGGTCATCAAGGACTCGGCGCCCGGCCTCAGCGGCGCCGTTGTGACGGCGGAGGAGCAGTCGTGCAACAGGTTTTGAGAGCACCCGCCGGATCAGGCGAGTATGGGCCTGCGGCCGCGTTGCGCCGGCGCGCTGTCGCCTGCGCCGCGCAAGCCGCCAAGCGGCGCGGCTTGAAGGTCAGGACGCGGCCGGAGTGATGCGCAGCAGTACGGTCGATGAGCCCTGAACCGTCGCGCTGAACGCGCCGGTGGCGCTCGAGTGCCGGTTGGTCCAGAGATTCGTCACGTCATAGGAGTGCGCGGCCGGCAGGCCGAGCGCGCTGGCGCTGGTCGAGATCTGCATCGACGTCGAGCCGCGGTTCAGCAGCGCAACGGCGTAGGCATCGTCAATCAGCGGTTTCTCCCACACCTCGCCGTTGCCGGTCGAGGATCCCTGCACGAGCGTTCCCTGGATGCCCGCCGGATCCTGGTCGACTGCGATGACCTGCTTGTTGGAGACCGTCGCGAGGCTCGCCTTGGTCATCGTCACCATGTCGTCGCTGATCATCAGCGGCGCGGCAAGCATCGCCCACATGCTGAACTGAGTCTGGAACTGCGCCGCGCTCATCCCCTGGTCGGGCCCGAGGTAGTCCGGGTCGTTCCAGTGGCCCGGGCCCGCCGAGAGCGGCACCGTCGCATCGGCGTCCATGTTGCGCAGCACCGCGTTGAACGGCACGTTGCCCGGCGAGCCGACGTCGGTGTCGGTCCGCCAGCTGGTCGCGACCGACCGGCCGAAGGAGTAGGAGCTGAATGCCGACTGGTTGAAGCTCGGCACGCCGGTGGCCTTCTGGCCCGGCTGCAGGAAGTTGCAGACGTTCAGGATCATCGGCCGGTGGCTGGAGTTGTTCAGGATCGCCTGGTGGATCTGCGAATACTGGGTCTGCGGGTCCAGCCCGGCCGCGATGCCGCCGCACCAGTCGACCTTGAGCGCGTCCACGCCCCAGGAGGCCAGCGTGTTGACGTCCTGCTGGTAGCGCCCGTAGGCGCCGCCCTTGACGCCGCAACCGGTCGATCCGGCGTCCGTGTACACGCCGAGCTTGAAGCCGTTCTGGTGTAGCGTGCTGGCGAGCCAGGCGATCCCGTGCGGCCACTGCGTGGCGCTGACCAGCAGGTTGCCGGAGGCGTCGCGCTGGCCCTGCCACCAACCGGCGTCGAGCCAGATCAGCGTGTAGCCGTCGGCTTCCAGACCAGTGCTCTTCAGCAGATTGGCCTCCTCCAGGATCGTCGTCTCGGAGAAGCCGTTGCGGATGGCGAAGTAGGTGTCCCAGCCCATGTAGGGCGTGGCGGCGAGCACCGTCGCCTTTGGTTGCGCGTCGGCGCCCGTGGTCGCCAGCGACGCCGTGCCCGCCAGCAGCGCGAGCAGTGCGCTAACGAGCGTTACGCGTCGCATGCCGCTTGCCGTGCTTCTTGCTCTTCTGCGTGAAGACGAGCTTGGCGCTCTGGAGGTTCGCCGTGAGCCTGCCGACCACAGTCCCGCTGACCGTGAACGTCACTCCCAGCGTGTGCTGCTTCTTCAGCATGCGCTGCCCGGTGGCGTTCAGCGACACCGAGAGCGTACGCCTCGCGCCGACGCCGAGCTTGGCGGTCGATGACCCCACGGTCACCTGCTGGCTGCGGTGCTTGACCGTCTTGGTGGCGGTCAGGAGCAGCTTGATCGTGCAGCCGGCGGGCGCCTGCGGCGAGCAGGTGACGGGTGCGCTGACGGAGCTCGCTCCGCGCTTGTCGGTGCCGACGAAGCTTTCCGTGATCTTGCCGGCGGACTGCGACGGAACTCCGTCGTAGCCGCTGATCGCCGAGGCGCTGCCGCCGTCGCCCGAGATCGTGACCTGGCAGCTCACATGGTGGGTCTGGTCGGTCACGGCGATCACGTAGGTGGCCATGGTCGCGCCGGCGATCGGTGCGGTATCACTCAGCCACTGGTAGCCGACCGTGTCGGCGGCCGTGGTCGTGACGTTCGACTTGCAGGTCAGCGTGCTGCCGACGGCGGGGATGCCGCTGATCGATGGGCTGGGCTTCAGTAGCGCGGGCGTGGTGAAGGTCGCATCCGAGCCGTCGGCGACGGCGACAGCGCTGGAGGCGACGATTCGGAAGTGATACGTCGTCGCCGCATTCAGGCCGCTGAGCGCCGCGGTGACGGTCTGGCTCCCGCCGGTCGCGCTCGGCCCGACCGGGCAAGGCACGCTCGAGCCGTAGGCGCTGGTCGAACCGTAGTCGAAGTGGCAGTCTGTGAGCGTCGCGTCGTTGGGGTTGACGGTGGCTGCGAGCGAGGCCGTCGTCTGCGAGGACGACGTGCCGGTAGCGGTCGCCACCGTGGGCGCAGGCAGCGTCGCGGCCACGGCGTCGCCGACGTTATCGACGGCAACGCAGATGCCGGTCGAGAGGCACGACACGGCGGTCAGCGCGTGACCGGGGTCGATGGACGCCAGCGCCCATGCGGGTCGGCTGGCGGTTGGGTTGTCGCTCTCCAGCGCGCTGCCGTTGCCGCCGACCAGGACGCACAGGCCGGCGTTGGTGCACGACACGGCCGACAGGCCCGGCAACTCGATCGATGTCGACCAGGTGCCTGAAGAGGCGGCGTTGGCAGTCGCGTACACGCTGCCGTTGCTCGCGACCGCGACGCACAGCGCCGTGACGTTGCACGACACGGCGGTCAGTGGGTTCGTGCCGTCGGTCAGCAGCGTGGTCTGCCACGACGACATGCTCGTCGGATTCGTGGACACCAGCACGTTGCCGACGTTGTCGGTCGCCACGCACAGCGAGGCGGTGGGGCACGAGACCGCGGCGATGTGGTTGCCGGGGTCGACGGTGGGCGTCAGGATGATCCACGAGCCCGCGGTGCCCGGAGTTGCGCTCCACAGGACGTTGCCGGAGTTGTCGACGGCGACGCACAGTGAGGTTGACGGGCAGGAGATGCCGTTCAGTTGGTGGCCGCTGTCGATGGTGCCGGCAGTCCACGGCGCGCTCGCTGGAGTCTGGCTGGCGTAGAGATTGTTGCCGGTCTCGTCGACGGCGAAGCACAGCGCGGTCGACGGGTCCGGCGGGCAGGAGATCGCGGTGAGATGGGGGGAGGCGGAGGTGTCGATCGCCGCGGGGGAACTCCACGTGCCGCTCGCGGGAGCCGTGCTCGAGAGGACCTTGCCGGCGTCGTCGACCGCGACGCAGAGCAAGGCCGGCGCCGACTGGCAACTCAGCGCCGTGATGTGGCCGGAGGAGTCCGTCGGCACCGGATTCGCCCACGCCAGCGGCGGCTGCGCCTGCGCGGTGCCCGCGCCGATCGCGCACACGCAGACCGCGGCCGCCAGGACGAAGGCCGCTCGTCGTGCATGCCGCCGGATGCTGATTGTGCCCATGTTCATCTCCTGCGTTGCTCCACCCGTAACCCACGACGGGCACGATCGGAGCGGCGACGCAAACAGCCGCTCCGCTTCGAGGTTAGAGCACGCGCTCGACCGGCGGGCCAGGAATCCGGGACTGCAAGCTGACGACCACCGCCAGCGCTGCGCGTGGGGGTACTGTGGAGCTTGCGGATGCCGGAGTTGATCGCCAACAACCTGCTGCGACGCATCGGACGCACTCTGCTGACCGCTCTCGGGGTCGGACTCGGCGTGGCGACGATCGTCGCGCTGCTGTCGGTGAGCGACGGGCTGACCCAGACCGCGGCGGGATTCATCCATCTGGGGAACTCCGATCTCGGTGTCTTCCAAGCCGGCGTGTCCGACCCGACGGTCTCGGTGTTGCAGACCACGCTTGTGACCCGGCTCGATCGCAACCCGGACATCGCTAGCGCGACGCCGCTGGTGCTGATCGTCGGCAAGGTGCCGGCGAGCCCCTCGGCATTCGTCTTCGGCGCCGACCTGCGAGGCTTCTTCGCCCGGCGGCTCGTGTACGCGAGCGGTGGGCCGCCGTCGAGCGGCGCGATCGCGGTCAGCGACGGCCTCGCCGCGAGCCTGCACTTGAAGCCCGGCGCGAGGCTGCTGGTCGACGGCCATCGCTTCAGCGTCTCCGGCGTGTATCACTCGGGCGTCACCTACGAGGACCAGGGGGCGGTTCTGCCGCTGGCGACCGCGCAGGCGATCACGGGGCTGCAGGGCGAGGCCACGACGATCCCCGTCGAGCTGGCGCCCGGCGCCAGCACGGCGGCCGCTACCCGGGCGATCGAGCACGAGTTTCAGGGCACGCAGGTCATCGCCGACCCCGGCGAGGCGGCGCGAGCGGGCGCCAACGGCGCTCTGATCCACAGCGCCACGCTGGTGATCATCATCATCGCGCTGATCCTTGGCGCGATCAGCGTCACCAACACGATGGCGATGTCGGTGCTCGAGCGCCAGGGGGAGCTGGCGCTGCTCAGCACGGTCGGCTGGAGCGCCCCGCGCGTCGCGGCGCTGGTGATCGGCGAGGGGATCGGCGTGAGCCTGCTCGGCGCGGCGATCGGCCTCCTATTCGGCGTCCTCGGCAGCCTGCTGCTGATCAAGCTGATCGGGGCTGGAGCCTACGTGTCGCCGCAGATCACGGCATGGGGGCTGGGCCGAGGGCTGCTGGTGGGCGTCTCGATCGGCGTGCTCGGCGGGATCTACCCGGCCTGGCGCGTCACGCGGATGGCGCCACTTAAAGGTCTGTCTCGGGCAGCGTGAGCAGGCCGTCGGTGACGGTCACCATGCGGTCGGCACGGGCGCCGACCTGGGGGTCGTAACTGACGACGATGACCGTCATCCCGCGGCGCTCGCGGATCTCGGTCAGCAGGTCGAGCACCAGCTGGGAGGTGACCGAGTCGACCGCTCCGGTCGGCTCGTCGGCCAATAACAGGCGCGGCTCGTTGGCCAGCGCCCGCGCGATCGCGACGCGCTGGCGCTCGCCGCCCGATAGCGCCGGGGGCTCGTGATCGGCACGGTCGGCGAGGCCGACCTCCTCGAGCAGGCCCAGCGCGCGCTCGCGACGCTCGCGGCGGGACACGCCGGCGCCGATCAGCGCAACCTCCACGTTGGCCTGCGCCGTGAGATTGACCAGCAGATGGTGCTCCTGAAATACGAAGCCGACCAGCTCGCGGCGGTGGCGTGGCGCGCGCGGCTCGAGCCAGATCTCCCGGCTGTCGATCAGCACGCGCCCGGCGGTTGGCTGCTCGAGCCCGCCGATCAGGTTCAGCAGCGTGCTCTTGCCCGAGCCCGACCTCCCGGTGACGGCGAGGAACTCGCCCGGCGTGACGTGCAGGTTCGCGTCGCGCAGCGCGTCGATCGACCCGTAGCGGCGCCCGGCGTGCTC
>OBLT010000559.1_pt1 | contig 24012 bp, 19 predicted proteins | sample 1518721 | NCBI WGS metagenome assembly OBLT01 (sample SAMEA3539307, study PRJEB22396) | soil metagenome | biome: tundra; feature: field; material: soil | place: USA | collected 2010-05 | depth 0.15 m | reverse complement strand
CCTGGGCCCGTGACAGGGCCGGACCACGGTCACAGGACAGCCGGACTTCAATGGGAAAGGCGGGCTCGAAAAGCCGATGACGAATCTCGACAGCCATACCCGGGCGCTGGCCAGCCCGCAATTACCGGCAGCCTGCCGACCTGAGCGGGTCGACTGTGCCGTCATCATCGTGACCTACAACAGTGCTCGCGACATCGTCGGCCTGCTGGAGTCACTGCCGGCGGCCGCCGCCGGGCTCACGTTCCGGGCCATTGTGGTGGACAACGGTTCCACCGACCGCACTGTCGACCTCGTCCGTGCATATCCCGGCGTCAGCTGCATCGAAGCCGGTGCCAATCTCGGATATGCCGGCGGAATCAACGTCGGCCGAGAACATGCTGGTGAGTACGCCGCGCTGCTGGTGCTCAACCCTGACGCGGTGCTTGAGGCTGGCGCGGTTCGCGAGCTGGCCGCTGCGCTGGACGATCCGCACGTGGGCATCGTGGCGCCAATGCTGCTGGACGCCGACGGCCGGATCTATCCGTCGCTGCGCCGTGAGCCGACCCTCGCGAGGGCGATCGGCGACGGGCTGCTGGGCAGCCGGCTCGGCCGCCGGCCGGGCTGGCTCAGCGAGATGGTGCGGGACGAGTCACGCTATAGCTGCCGGCACGCTGTCGACTGGGCCACAGGTGCGGCGCTGCTGGTCTCGGCTGCCTGCGATCACGCCGTCGGACGCTGGGACGAGAGGTTCTTCCTCTACTCAGAGGAGACCGATTATGCGGCCCGCGCCCGTGACGCCGGATTCCGGGTCGAGTACCTGCCGACCGCGCGGGCGCGCCATCGTGGCGGCGGCTCAGGACAGTCGAAGGCTCTGGTCGCGCTGAATGCAGTCAGCCGGATCCGGTATATGGAGAAGCGCCGGCAGCGGCCCCGGATTTATCGCGCAGTCGTGATCCTCCATGAACTGCTGAGATCAGCCAGCCCAGGTCACCGGACGGCACTGCGATATACCCTGCATCGGTCCAGCTGGCCGGCGCTCATCGGTAGCTTGCAGGTTCCGCAGGTGAATGCATCCACTGCCGAGGAAAGAACATAGCCCTATGGCCAAACTGGCAGTAATAACCCCAAGTTACGCGCCCGACTTCGAGCTCTGCCGGGACCTGAATGCATCGGTGCTCGCGCACACGCCGGCCTCCACCTCGCATTACATCATCACACCGCAGCGGGACCAGAAATTGTTCTCCGCGTTACGCGGCCCGCGAACGCAGCTATGGTCTGTTGATCAGCTGATTCCCCGATATGTGGTGGCCGTTCCCCGGGCTAACCTCTGGCTGAATCTCCGCCGGCCGATTCCGCCGGTTCGCGGCTGGGTGATGCAGCAGGCGGCGAAGCTGCAAGCAGCTGCCCAGATCGAGGCGGACGTGCTGCTTTCGGTCGACTCGGACGTGGTTTTCGTCCGCCCGGTCACGGCCGGGACGTTCCGGCGGGATGACCGCATCTGTTTCTACCGCAAGGACGCGGCAGTGGATGAGCGCCTTCCACGTCATCTCATCTGGCACGACGTCGCCCGCACGCTGCTCGGCGTCCCCCGGGCTCAGCCTCCACTGCCCGACTACGTCCAGTCGCCCAATGTCTGGGATCGAGGCACGGTCCTCGCTTTACAGGATCGGATTCAGGAGGTCACCGGCCGGCCTTGGCTGCATGCCTTCGCTGCCCAGCCGCATGTCTCGGAGTGCACCCTTTACGGCGTGTTTGTCGACGAAGTACTCGGCGAGAACTCGAATGTCACCCCGGTAAAATCGATGCGCTGCCACAATTACTGGGGTCGTGCCCCGCTCAGCCTCGACGCCGCGCAGCAGTTTCTGCGCGCGATGCCTGCCGAGGACGTTGCGGTCATGATCTCGGCGAAATCCGGCACTCCGGTCGGTGTCCGCCGGACCGCTCTGTCCGGGCTCTCGGCGCGCTAGCCGGGGCATGAACGCGGCCCATTCCAGGCGCCTCGATGAGCAAACTCTGGACGCAACAGTTCACGTCTCGCTACGATCTCACCTGATGTAGTCGATCGATTACCTGGTGTCCTGGCGGCTTCGGCAGGCTATTTGTGGCCGGGCGCCAGGAGCCGGAAGGGGGCACAGCCACATGGGGAGCGACGCTCTCCTGGCCAGGATGCCCCTCTTGCCCGGCGACGTCGCCCCAGTGTCACCGGTCCTCGTCCTGTGACGGGGCGCGAGGGCTCAGGTCACCGAGCGACACATCGCCGGGCCGCGCGCCAGGCTGCACAGCGGAAGCATGCCCGGCCGAGACACCGGTCACCGAGGCGCCAGATGAGATCTGGGCTCGGGGACAAGGACACCTTAACGGGCAAGGCTTCCCGCGCGCTCGGCTGGAGTTTCGGTAGCACCCTGCTGAACAAGGTCAGTTTGTTCGGCATTGGCATCATGCTCGCCCGGCTGCTCGGCCCGCACGCATTCGGCACCTATGCGGTCGCATATGTGGCACTTGTTGCCCTGCTCACCTTCAACGAGCTCGGGGTGAGCCTTGCGATTGTGCGGTGGCCGGGCGAGCCGCGCGAGATTATCCCCACTGTTACGACCATCTCCTTGCTTGTCAGCGCGATTATCTACGGCGGGTGTTTCTTTGCCGCCCCCGCGTACGCGTCAGCCATGGGGGCACCCCAGGCCACCACTGTTATCCGGGTGCTGGCTCTCGCAGTGCTGACCGACGGGTTCACCAACACGCCAGCCGCGCTGCTGCAACGGAACTTCCGGCAAGGCCAGCGGACGATCGCCGACCAGGTGAACGTGTGGCTGGGCACGGGCGTAACCGTCGCTCTCGCCTGGTCTGGTCACGGCGCCATGAGCCTCGCGATCGGCCGCCTCGTCGGCTGCGTCGCCGGAGCCATCCTGCTCTTGGTGTTTGCGCCAGAATCGCTCCACCTGGGGTTTAATCGGGCCAAGGCGCGAGCCTTACTCCGCTTCGGGCTGCCCCTCGCCGGGGCGAACCTCGTCGCGTTTGGCGTCGCAACCGTCGACCAGGTCGTCGTCGGCCATGTGCTCGGCCCCGTCGCGCTGGGCTTCTATGTACTTGCCTTGAACTTGGCGGGGTGGCCGCTGGCCATGTTCGCCCAGCCGGTCCGTACCGTGGGCCCGGCGGTGTTCTCGCGACTTCAGCATGACAGGTCCGCTATGGTCACCACCTTCCTGTCCACTTCAGGATTGCTCTGCGCCGTAGCGTTGCCGGCCTGCATGCTGATCGGCGCGTCGGGCAGGCCACTGATCAGCTTCGTCTACGGCGCCCGCTGGCTGCCCGCAGCCCAGCCGCTGATGTGGCTCGCCCTCCTTGGGGCCGTGCAGGTCTTCTTTCTGCTCGCCTACGACTTGTTCGTGGTCCTAGGCCGGTCCCACTTCCTGCTCAGCACCCAGCTGGTCTGGCTGATGGCGCTGGTTCCGGCGCTCATCGTCGGGGCCCGCACGGACGGTATCTATGGAGCCAGCCTGGCCGAACTTGCTGTCGCCGCAGTCTGCATTCTCCCGTTGTACCTGGTCAAACTCAGCAAAGCGGGCATCCGGCTGCGCGCTCTCAGCAGGCACCTCTGGCTTCCTGTCGCGGGGGCCGCGGCGACGGGACTCATTGCGGCCGGGGCGGCGCATGTTGCCCCCAGCGTTTTCACGGCACTCGCCGCGAGCGGCGTCGCGGCGGTTGCCGTAGTAGCGCTGCTCGGCTACCGCATGCGGACTACGCTGGCCATGCTCCGGGCAACGTCTGCCGGACCGGTGGAGGCGCGTTCTGCGCAGCAGGCCAGCGCCCCGTCCGCAGACATCGTCAGCGGCATGCCAGCGCCGGACGCCAAGGTCCCGGCCGGCGACATGAGAGCAGAACTCTCGGCCATCTGGGGAGTCATCGACGCCCCACCGGCCCGGCACCGTGACAAGCCGAACGGGCATCGGATGCCGTATGAATCGCTGCTCTGCCGGTCGGCTTACCACGACCCGACCGGGCCGCTGCCGGTAACCCGCGACATCCTCGGGCATCCGCCTTCCCGCCAGGACCTGAGCGCGACATCCCCGCTGTACCGGACGACCGTAGCAGCGCTGGACTGGGATCCAGCCGGGGCCGCCCACCGGGGCGGAAACTCGGAGCCCGGCGGCCGCCCGGCCTGCGGCGCACCTGGGCATAGGAATGTAGCCGGCGCAGCTCGCATCGTCCCCGTGCTTCATCCTGACATTTCCCCTGAGGAGGCAACGTGACTGCCGAGGAGCCGTATCTCGTCTGGATGGCAAACAAGCTGTGGGAAGACCACGGAATTGACCGGCGCATGACCAAGGAGATGGAGCGGCATGCCCGTATCTTGTGGGTCGACCCGCCAGTCTCGCCGGCCACATCAGCGCAGCGCCGCTTCGGAGTCACCCGGACAATCCGGCCGCAGCTGTCGGTGATCAGCGCGAGGGTAACTCGCCTGACGCCAACGGCACTGCCCGGCATGCGCCGCCCCGGCGTGTGGACCACGACAGCGCCCCTTATCCGGGCTCAAGTCCGCTGGGCCCTCCGCCGAACAGGCATCAAGCCCTTCGCTGTCCTATCGACCAGTCTCGAGGACGTGCAAGGCCGTTGGGGCAGCGGGGTCGTGAGCGCATTACATGGCACCGACGACTACGTAGCCGGCGCAGAACTGATGAGGATGCCGGCTAACCGGCTCCGGGCGCAGGAGAGAAGAGCCGTTACTGGTGCCGACATCGTGACCGCGCTGTCGCCAATCCTGGCCGAGCGATGGTCTGCCCTCCGCGGTGCCCCGGTGCCGTTGATCCCCAACGGCTGCACCCCAGTTAAAGCCAGCTCCAATCCATTGCCCCCGGGCATAAGAGATCTGCCCCGGCCGGTTGTCGGCCTGGTCGGCCGGCTCAACGCACGCATCGACATGGGCCTCGTCGAGGCGATCGCCGACGCCGGGTTCTCGCTTCTGATTGTCGGTCCATACCAGTCCGAGTGGGAACCGCAACGCTTTGCCGCGCTCACCGGCCGCCCGCGAGTGCACTACGTCGGGCGCGTTGCTGAAGAAGAGGCGCCTGCGTATATCGCGGCAGCCGACATCGGCATCACCCCTTATCTGGACAACCCGTTTAACCGCGCGTCGTTCCCGCTCAAGACGCTGGACTACCTCAGTGCGGGCCGGCCCGCAGTCAGTACCGATCTCCCGGCCGCCCGATGGCTCCTCGACGATCTCAGCGGCAGCGGGCCGGGGCTTTCTCCGGACGCGATCATGGCCCTGGCCACTGATCGCGCAGGCTTCGTCAACGCCGTGCGCCGCATCGTCGGCGACCCGCGCAGGCCAGATCAGGCCGGCGCCAGTCATGCGGCCGCCGAGACAGCTCAGGCCGAGCGGTGCCGGGCCTTCGCCGCGCGGCACACCTGGTCCCGCCGTGCCGATGCCCTAGCTGCCACCATCGGGCTGACGGCTAGCCCTGGCATGACGCCGAGCGACCATGCGGCCCTCCGCTGACCGCGCCCAACTCCCCGTCAGCTAGCTCCGGGCCGTCGCTGCTGCGCCAGACCGGATCCCAGCCCTGCCGGACGAGATAGCGCACGAACTTCGCCTTCGTGCGGCCGACCGTGTGGTACAGCGCGTGCTCGTCGTCGGCCGACTCAAACTCGAAATTCGCAGCGCTCCGGAACAGCTCGTAACCGCACAGCTGCCCGGCGACATAGCTGAGCCAGATGTCCTCGAGGAACCAGTAGCGGCGCGGGCACCGGAACAGGCGGGCATCGCGGAAGACTGCCGCGTCGGCGATCATGCCGCCCGTCCCTATCAAGGTGGCAGCTTCGCCCGGATCGGCCCGCACCCTGCTGCCGTACGCTGCCGAGCTGAGTTTCAATGCCCACCAGCCGCTCAGCGACCGCGGGCGGTGAGTGGCGAGAAAGTCGGTCATCGTTCCCGGCCCGAAGTCCTGGTCGTCGTCGATGAAGACAACGCTGGCATGACCCTGCTCGGCGGCCTCGCGCGCAAGATAGAACCTGCCGAATCCGCCGATGTTTCGACTGCTGTGGTGGACGGTTACCGGGAAGCCCGGCGACCCGACCGCAGCATCGACCCTGCCGCGATCCGGGCTGTTGTTCCAGATCAGCGCCTGCACGGGGACATCCTGCGCGGCAAGCTGCCGTAGCGTGTCCTGGAGCCTGTCCAGTCTCCGCCAGGTGCAGAAGATCACCGGCAGTCGATTCCCGACCGCTATCGGGGTGCGCTGGCTCCGGTTCCAGCAAGCCACGCTCCGTTCGCTCCGGATCAGCGTGCGAGCGATCGCGACCCGGGAGCCAACTGCAGACGACACCCGATTCTCTGTCCTCATGAACACGTGATACTAGCTTTCTGTCATTGGTCCAGTACGCTAAGTGGTCAATGTTAAGGCTTTGAGATCGAGACCGAAGAGCTGGCCGGCTTAGGGCAAGCGCTGTCGCGCTGGATTGGCTCCCAGCCCATCCCCGTGAGATAGCGCAGGAGCCGCCACTTGGTGTCACCAAGCGACAGGTACAGGGCATGCTCGTCCTCGGCTGATACGAACTCCGCCGGACTCCTGAACAACTCGTAGCCCGCCAGGTCAGCGACATAGCAGAGCCATAGGTCCTCGACGAACCAGAACCGGCGCGGGCACTGGAACAGGCGCCCATCAAGGAATATGGCGGTATCAGTGATCATCCCTCCGGTTCCCACGTACGAGGCGGCCTGGCCCGCCGCAGCCCGGATCCTGTCGCCGTAGCTGGAGCCGGTGAACCGGAACGCCCACCAACCCGACAGGGAGCGCGGCCGGTGAGCGGAGAGCAGCTCGCCGATTGCCTGCGGCCCGAAGTCCTGGTCGTCGTCGATGAATGCGACTGCCGGATGCCCGGCTTCCGCGGCCTGGCGTGCTAAGTAGAACCTGCCGAAGCCGCCGATGTTACGCGGACTGTGATGCACCGAAACGGGAAGCCCCGCCGCTGCCGCTGCCGCGTCCACCCGGCCGCGCTCTGGGCTGTTGTTCCAGATGCATACCTGAACTGGGACATCCTGCGCAGCCAGTTGCTCGAGCGTGCGCGGAAGTCGCTCAATTCTCCGCCACGTGCAGAGAATAACGGGGAGCTGTGTCCCCATCGGTAACGGTATATGCTGGTCACGCTTCCAGCCACCGAGGTTTCGCTCGGTGCGGATCCATGCGCGGACGCTCGTCAGACGGTGCTCGATCGGGCTCCGCAGCCGATGCTTAATATTCATGAACACGGGATTCTACCGATTCTCAGGCCCGGGAGCGGCGGGTCCGCACAAGGGCTGACAGGTATCGCCCGATGTTATCTGAAAAGCCAGGATGCGGTCACGCCGCTTTCAGTAAAGCGCAGGTCATTACTCTTGGTACCGTGTTACCGTCGCATCGTGACCCTGTCAGCCAGGAAAGGAGCGCTGTGGCTGCCAAGGACCTAGTGCGCCCGGTCATGAGGATCCGGCCGATCGCGATAGCCCGCCAGCGACTTCAATTCACTGGCTCCGCGGCATACTGGGAGCGGCGATATGCTAATGGTGGCACCAGCGGCCCCGGGTCGTACGGCGCCGTAGCCCTGGCAAAGGCAGATTTCCTCAATGAGCTCGTCCATGAGAATAGCCTGCGCTCGGTCATTGAGTTCGGCTGTGGTGACGGTCATCAGCTATCGTTAGCCAACTACCCTGCTTACATCGGCCTCGATGTAAGCAGGACAGCGATCGAACTATGCCGGCACCGATTCTCCAGCGATCTGACCAAGAGCTTCTACCTTTATGATGGTACCTGCTTCGTGGACCACGCTGGACTGTTTACCGCCGATCTGGCTATCTCGCTCGATGTCATCTTGCACTTGACTGAGGAGACGGTCTTCGAAACGTACATGACGAACCTCTTTGCTGCCGCGCGCCGGTACGTGGTGTTGTACACGACGAATGCAGAGATATATGACGCCGCCCCCCATGTGCGACATCGGTGCTTTTCGTCTTGGGTGGATGGCAATTGCCCGCAGTGGCGGCTCGCGCAGGTAGCCCACGGGCCAAGCTCTGGACCTACGCTGGCTGATTTCTTCGTCTACGAGCGACACTGACACCGAAGATCATCTGGCCAAGGGGCACCAGCAATGTCCGGCTGCGTCGGGAGAAGGGCAACATAGAGCGGCCGGCTGCCGATGCCCGGTCAGGGCCGCCCCGGCGCTCGGACGGTCCAGCCCGCGGCGCGCCACAGACCCGCGTCGAGGGCGCACCGGGCGTCGATGATGGTGGGCCGGGCGACGACACCGGCCAGCATGACGGGGTCGATTGCCCGGTAGTCGGCCCATTCGGTGAGGTGCAGCACCAGGTGGGCGCCTTCGGCTGCCTCCGGCACTGACCGGGCGTACCGCAAATCTGGCCTGACCTTTGCCGCGTTAGGCATAGCCACCGGGTCATGAACGGACACGATGGCCCCGTTCTGGGCAAGCCGCCCGCACACGTCAAGGCTCGGTGAATCGCGGACGTCGTCGCTGCCCGGCTTGAACGCCACGCCGAGCACGGCAACCCGCCGTCCGGCCAGCGAGCCGTCAACGGCCTCCCGGGCCATCTCGATCACCCGGGCGCGGCGCCCCGAGTTGATGGCGTCAACTTCGCCCAGAAGGCTGGCGACGGACTTAACCCCCAGGCTCATCGCGGTCGCCCGGAACGCGCGGATGTCCTTCGGCAGGCAGCCGCCGCCGAAACCCAGGCCGGCCGACAGGAACCGGCGGCCGATCCGCTCATCATGCGATAGCGCCTCAGTTAACCGCACCACATCAGCGCCCACAGTCTCGCAGACCTCGGCCATGGCGTTGATGAAGGAAATCTTGGTCGCCAGGAAGGCATTGGCTGACACCTTGACCAGTTCGGCTGTCTCCAGGTCCATCACCAAACCGGGGACGCCCGCTGCCAGGGGCCGCGCATAGACCTGGCGCAGCAGCGTGGCGGCCCACTCCGACCGCACGCCAAAGACCAGGCGATCGGGGGACACGCTGTCCTGCACCGCCAGGCCCTCGCGCAGGAACTCCGGATTCCAGGCTAGATCCGCGGCGTCGGCAGCCGGTGCCGCCGACCTGATCCGCGCGAGCAGCCGGCGGGCGGTGCCGACGGGTACGGTTGACTTCCCCACCACCAGGCACCGGTCCCTCAGATGCGGGGCCAGTGCGTCCACCGCGGCGTGCACGTACCTCAGGTCGGCCGCGCCGTCTGCCGCCTCTGGTGTGCCCACGCACAGGAAGTGGACATCCCCGAACTCCGCCACATCCGTGCAGGAGGTGGTGAAACGGAGCCGCCCCGAATCCAGGTTCTTGCGCAGCAGCGGCTCCAAGCCCGGTTCGAAAAACGGTGCTTCAGCCCGTCCCGCCGTCACGATCTTCTGCTGGTCCACGTCCATCGCCAGGACCTCGTGCCCGAGATCCGCCATGCAGACAGCATGCGTGAGGCCTAGGTACCCGATCCCGATCACGGTCAGCCTCATGCCTTGAGCTCCGTCCGTAAGATGTGGCAATCCTCGGTCACCGGCATCCGAGCCTTCCCCGTGCCCGCGCTATCGGGCGCCGACAGGGCGCCTTTCGTTATGGAGATTCCGGACCATATCATCGTGATACGAGGCATCAGCTCTTGCCTGGCTCGCGCTCCGTCGGCCAAGGTAGTTCCACAACGCCGAGATAGCGACGAGCGCCAGGGCGCCGAGCCCGGCAAACACCCGCTTTGCCGAGCCAGCCTCGATGACGGGGCCCGTATCCCCGACGATCTGGTCCGAAATGCGATCGCGCCGCACAACGCCCATACTTTCCTGGCTGCCCGCAAGGAGGCGCTCAAGCCGTCGTACCGCGACCACGAACGTCCTGCGGACATTCGCCGCGCTCGGCGCCGCCACCGTCAGGGTGGCAAAGGGAACACCGTAATTCGGATATTCCTCGTCATAGAGGTTGACGAGGGCCAGGCTGACACTGGCCGTTCCCCCCGCCTCGCGAATCTGGCGCTGAACCCGCGGGCTCAGCAGGCTCTGTGTCATCGCCTCGCTGCTCGTAATAAGGGACGGGGCGAACTCCAGATACGCATTGGGGCCGTCCTGGCTCCTGGGCAGTGAAAATACCACTGTCGCGCTCTCAAGATACGTCGGCGGAGTGCGCTTGAAGTCGTATCCCACGCCAGCCGTGACTAACACCACGGCCACGACAGCTCCCATACGAAGCCACTTGCGGCGCGCATCCCCAGGGAAGCTCACCGGCCGGCACCAGCCGGGTTCTCCTGCTGGTCACCTTCTGCCATCGTGATGCCTGCGGACATGCCGCAAACAATACCGGTCCGGCGGAAGACGGCAGCCACAATCTCCTAAGACGAGGCGCGGGCAATCTATGCAATGTAGACTCAGCACGGGCGGGAACGTTACCGCGATCCGGTAACAGTGCAACGTTCCTGCGATGCACTATGTGCCTGCTGGACAGCGGAATTTCGAGCATTTAAGGTGAAATAGAATGAGTCTCGGTCAATTAGTCCGTATCTGGCGACGACGCTTTATACTGACCACCGCGCTCCTCCTTGTGGCGTTGGCCGGCTCGGCCGCCGCGGTGCAGAAGTTCCCCCGGACATACCAGTCCACTTCGTCAGTGGTCCTGCTGGCGTCCAGGGCCGCCGCCAAGCTGAGCGGAAACCCCTACCTGGCGTTCAGCTCCTCACTCACCCTGACCGCTGACCTCTTGAGCCGGGAACTCATGGCCCCTGCGACCGTCCGGGACCTGTCAGCTAGCGGGGTTCCCGGCACGTACACGGTGGCACTCGCGCCTTACACCACCTCGACGACCGGCTCGGTCCTGGTCGTAACGGTCACTGGCATTCACAAGACGACCGTGGAGCGGGCACTTTATGCGGTGACCGGCGAAATCGGCGTCGAGCTGTCCCGGATGCAGGCCAGCGTCGCTCCGAGGAGCCGGATCCGGGCCGAGACGATCTCTGTCACTCCGCAGGCGACGCTTAGTGTCAGTCAGACGGCAAGGCTGATGGTCCCGGTCATTGCGGTCGCGCTGCTGCTCGCCCTCGGGATCCCGGTCGTCGTCGATGGACGGCGCGTAACGAAGCAACTCCGGGCCGCCCCGGCGCTTCCCGAAGGAAACCACCGGACCGCGGACCAGATGGCGTACAGCACGCTTCGGAACTAACCGACCAGGACGAAGCGGCCCGCCCGCGGCTTCTTGCCTGCGGTCTCCCCGGCTGACCTGCCGCCCGCGAGCAACCCCTTCTGGTCCGAGGTTCCTGTGACTCCCTGTAAGAATCGTTGCCCTGACCGGGGACGCTGGCCCGACGACCTGGCACTCCGCCCCATCTGGTGTCCCTGAAGTAGCCAGAACCACCCCGCCCCTCATCAGGCTCAGCAAGCGGCAGGGCGCCGGTCCCGGTCCGGCCCGCGCCAAAAGGATCAGGCCGGCCGTGCGGGCCAGCCCATGACTCGCCGGGCCGCAGGTGATCTTAGGCTCGATACCAGTCAGCCGAGGTGCCAGGCCTGGCTGTCGGCTGCTGGGCTCGCGCCAGTCTCCATGTCGCGCCTATGCAGCCGAGCAACAGGAAGCACAGGCCGGGCGCGATCGAGAAGGACAGTGCATCGAAGGTCGCGAAACACACTGCCGCGGCAGCCACAGCGGCGGCCAGGCACTGCGCGAGGTCGCGAGTCTCCTCCTCGGCCGCCGCGTACCGGGCGCTGCGGGCTGTGCACCAGCCCGTCGCCAAGAGTGCTACCAGGGCGACGATACCGACGATTCCGGTCTCGATCAGCGAGAGGAGGTACTGGTTGTCAGTGAAGAAATAGACCTGCGGGAAGAAGGTCCCGAACCCTTGGCCAAACCACGGGTGGTGGGCGATGTAGGGCGCGGCCGCGGAGTATGCCCCGGTCCGTGACTTGCTGCTGGGGTCGCTGCCGAGCTGACCGAAAAGGCCACCGAAATTGCTCACTATGCTCGGCTTGGCCAGCCACACCAGGACTGGTGCGGCGAGCATGATCAGGTATGCTCGCCGCCGATCCCGCCTGGGCCAGGTCGGGAAGAGCACACCGCAGACGATAACTAGCCCGAAGAGGGCGGTCCGTGAGATGGTCATCGGCACCGTTATCGCGATGACGGCGACCTGCAGCCAGCGACGGTTCCGCAGCGCCGGCGGGGCGAAGCGGGCCTGATGGATGGCAAGCGGCAGGCTCATCACCAGCACGGCCGTGAACTCGAGCGGTTGCGCTGCCGTCGCCACGACCCGGACCAGGCCGTCGCGGTTCATCAAATCCGAGGCCTGCGAGTGCACGGTCAGGCCCGGGATCGAGATGTACTGCGCCAGGTTCACGCGGGTGAAGAATTCCACAAACCCGAGCACGGCCATTGCCGTAACGCCCAGGACAATCCGCCGGAGCAGGGCTTCCAGCCGTTCCGTCCGATCGATGCCGTCGGCCGCCAGCACCAGCGCGCCGAGCCACCCGGCCAGCAGGATGAGGCCGCGGTCGGCGCCATTCTCCTGCAGGGCAGGCATAGGGGCGCGGTTCGCCGATATGTAGGCAGCGATGAAGACGCAGCCAAAGAGCACCGCGGCAACCCGGACTGGCTGGTGCCCTCTGTCCAGCGCGAGAGCGGGATGCTGGCGGCCCACCAGGTACAGGCAGAAGAGGGCCACCGCGAAAATGGCGGCAGGCGTACCGGCAGCGCCGAGCGATCCGACGACGAGGGACGATGGGATGGCTATCAGCAGGAACACGTAACAGCTCAGCAACGCGACTGCATCGACCTTGCGGGGGGGCGTAGTGACGAGCGCGAGGTGCGGAGAGTTCATTAAGGCAGTCTTCTGGCGGCCTGTCACGCTTTAGTCTCCGCTCGCGAGGTAGCCATTCTTAACGCGCTCGCCTGCTACGCGTACTTCTCGGTGCCGGTCATTCACCGGTGCCACTTTACGACTGGACCGGGGCGGGGATGAGCTTCCCGCTACTGATCCAGGTGTTACCGGACCAGATGTTGCCTGCCCTGGTGCTGTCGAAGTAGGCGACGGGGCCGAACTGGCCGCTCTTGGGATAGAAGACCTGGCCGAACCGGTTGTTCTCGATGAGAATGTGCGAGGTGGTGTGTCCGAAGGCCGCACCACCATAGATCGGGTAGGCCCCGCCGGCCAGCAAGTTGTCCTCGATGACCTTGTTCGTAACCGGACCGGGGATTTGTAACGTGTCGATCGTGATGGCGTCGGTCTGGCTGAGGTCATTGAGGATAGTATTGTGATAGATCGTCAGCGGCTCCGTGCCGCCGTTCGCTATCACGCCGTTGGTGTGATCCCCGGAGATGTAGCCGGGGTCATGGATGTAGTTGCCGATGACCAGCCCGGCCGATATCTGCACGGCGCTCCGGAAGGCCGAGATGTTGTTGTCCTTGATCACCATCCCGGTCGAGTCCCCGTAGAGATCGGAGATCGCGGAGTTGACCCGGCCGGCGGTGGCGTTCAGGCCGCCAATCGTGGAGTTCTCAATGGTGACGCCGGTCGTGTGCCGCATGCTGATGTCGTATTGCCCCCCGGTCACGACCCGGTCGTCCTTGATCGTGACGCTGGACGAAGTGATGTTGACGTCGCACGGAATGGACAGCCCGCTGAGCACCGCGCCGTTGCCAGTGACCTCGACCTGATGGTCAGACGAGCTGTAAGACCAGCCACGGCCGACGGAGACCTGGCCGGGCACTGTCTTCAGCTTCATGCCCGCCGGCAGTCCGGTATTCGTCGCATCGGGGAAACCGCATTTGTGGGGAATAGCCATGCATCCCCCCCGGCTCGGCGCGGACCCAGATGCCGACGGCGATGCCCGGTGGTGGCCGAGAAGAACGGACAGCCCGATCGCGGCCAGCAAGGCGAGGGCGGCGAACAGGCCAACGGTTAGCCGGAGGGCGCGCTGATGCATTCCGGGAGAGCCTCGCTTCTGTGCAGTGGCAGGCCTTACGTCAGCGGTGGCGCACGCTTACCCGGTTCCCGCGAGGCAACAGGGCGGGCGCTGACCGCGATGACTGCGCTAGGTGATCAGAACACTACCATCTGTACTTACCGGTGGGCGGTCATTCGCCAGTGCCAGTTGCGCTGCGCGACTGGGCGAGGTCACCGGCGGCGCCGAGTTCAGGTAACGCTAGTCCGGCGCCAGTCGGCGCGGTGGTCACGGAGCGGGAACTGTTGCCCCGGTACTGTCCCAAACGTTGCCGGACCAGACATTGCCTGCGCCGCTGGCAACGAAGTTGAGGACGGGACCGAACTCGCCGCTCTTCGGGTAGTACTGCTGGCCGAACCGGTTGTTCTCGATGAGGATGCCCAAGGTGGTGTGGCCGAAGCCCGCGCCACCGTAGATCGGGTAACCTGCCCCGGCCAGCAGGTTGTTCTCGATGACCTTGTTCGTCACCGGCCCCGGGACCGTTGATGTGTTGATGGTGATGGCGTCGGTCTGGGTGAGGCTGTTGAAGATGGTGTTGTGGGTCATCGTCATCTGCTGCGTGCCGCCGTCCCCGATGATGCCGTTGGTGTGATCCCCGGAGATGTACCCGGGGTCGTGGATGTAGTTATTGGCGATCAGGCCGGTCGTGACCGACACGCCGCACCTGAAGTCCGAGATGTTGTTGCTCTTGATCACCATCCCGGTCGAGGTCCCCTCAGGATCGGAGATCGCGTAGTCGAGCCGGCCGGTGGTGGCGTTCAGGCCGCTGATCGTGGAGTTCGTAATGGTGACGCCGGTGGTGTCGGCCAGGCTGACGCCGTAGGTGCCGCCGGTCACTATCTGGTCGTGGGTGAGCGTCACATTGGACGCGGTGACCTTGACGTTGTAGGGCATCGACAGCCCGCTGAGCACCGCGCCGTTGCCGTCGACCTCCACCCATCCCCTGGAGTCGAAGTGCCAGCCTGTCCCCCGGGACACCTGGCCGGGAACGCTCTTCAACGCTGTGCCTTTCGGCACTCCTGAATTCGTCCCGTCCGGGAATCCGCACTTGCTCGGCACCGCGGCGCAGTTGGTCTGCGGGGCCTTTTGGGCACCGCCAGTGCTCGCGAAGCTTCCCGACATGTCGAGCGCGCCGAATAGCAGGCCGATCCCGGCCACGCCGGCCGCCGTGACGGCAACGGCCAGCCTGGCGCGGTGGCGCCCGTACACGCTGGACGGACCGTATCTTGGATTCTTCCTGGTGGCCACGACGTCGCCCTCTTCCTTCATGTATTGCTTCTGTCGTCATGACCAGCCTCCGTGATATTTCAGCGGCGCCCCAGAGGAAAATCTCCTGTACCGGGCGAGGCATAGTGCTCGTCCCTTAGACCCGATTCCTCTGGCCCGGGCCATACGGCCCACGATGCTGGGCGCAGGGCGCACGACCGAGCGCCGTGCATACGTCTCCCGCCGGGCCACTCGCAATTACCAGGCTTTAGTGACAGATATGCTACCGAGCTGCGCTATTTCGTCATTTCGAGTCAACGCATATTCCGATCCAGCGCCAACTGGTACTAATTACCGCCAGCCAGCGCGGAACATTCCCGAGGATCGCCCGGGCACTCACTGCCGTGACTGCTGGCACCCGCGTCCGACATATCTTGACAAGAATAGAAAACCTTGGACAGCATTCTTCGGGTCCACAAGATAAAGTGTTCTGGAGTGCCTGACTCTCCGCCCGCTGCTGCCACTTCCGTCCATACTCTTTCGGTGTGACAACCATCATCATTCCCGCGCACAACGAGGGCCGGGTGATCGGGCGCCTGCTCGCCCAGGTCGTGCCGACCACCCCGGGAAGCGACTTGAATGTAATTGTCGTGGCCAATGGCTGCACCGATGACACGGCAGAGGTGGCGGCATCTTTCGGGTCTTGTGTCCGGGTGATGTCCATTCCCGTCGCCTCCAAGCATGACGCCCTCGCCGCCGCGGACGCCGCCGCCGAGGATTTCCCGCGCGTCTATGTCGATGCAGATGTCGAAGTCCGGACCGAGGATGTCGACGCGCTGGCATCCGCGTTGCGCGAGCCCGGGGTCTTCGCGGCGGCCCCGGAGCGCGTGCTGGCCCTGGGCGGACGGCCCTGGCCGGTGCGCTGGTATTACGACGTCTGGACGCGGCTGCCCGAGGCCCGGCTCGGCCTGTGGGGGCGCGGTGTCATCGCCGTGGATGACACCGGCCAGGAACGCATCGCCGACTTGCCGCGGCTGCTCGGAGACGATCTTGCTGCCTCACTGTTGTTCAAGCCGCACGAGCGGAGGATCGTGACTGGCGCCCGTGTCGTCGTCCACACACCGCGGACGGCTGCCGACTTGCTGCGCCGCCGGGTCCGCGCCGCAATGGGGACCGCCCAGATCGAGCGGACGGAGCATGCCCCCGATGCGACCGCACGGACGCGGCTGTCCGACCTGCTCGCGATCGTCCGCGGCGAGCCGCGCATGGCGCCCCGGGTGGCGCTCTTCTTATCGATGGCCATCCTCGCGCGGATGAGAGCGAGCCGGAAGGTGGCCCGAGGCGACTACTCGACATGGCTGCGGGATGAGAGCAGCCGTCGCAGCGTGGCTGCTGGTGCGATCGCGCGCCGCGGACCGGACTGGGGGCGGCAACCCGGATGCCGCTAATCCCGGCTGCGTCCCGGGAGTGGGACGGCCTGGTCGTGCTCTGCGCAGCCAATGGCTACGACGGCATCAGGATGAGCGACTGGCACCTGGCCGAACATCTATCCAAGCTAGGTCCGGTGCTCTTTGTTGATCCGCCCATATCACGGCTGAGCCCAGTACGGAACCGCGACGCGGCCGGCGCGCTTGGCCACCCACGGCTGCGGCTGCAGGGTCCGGGCCTGGCCCGGCTTACCCCGGTCGTGCAGCCGTTCCCGTGCCGGCCGGGCACGACGGGGATGACGAGTGCCCTTACCCGCCGTTACCTCAACAGGGCCACAGCCCGGCTGGGCGGCCGGGTAAGGGCGGTCGTCTCCGGCTGGCCGCAGTATCCGGTCTTCGGCAGCTGCGGGGAACAGGTCCGCGTCTACTGGGCCAAGGACGACTTCGTCGGGGGAGCACCCCTGCTCGGCCTGAATGCCAAGGTGCTTGACAAGCGTGAACGGCAAATCGCGGCCAGCGCCGACCTCCTCGTAGCATCCAATCCAGTAGTGGCCGACACCTGGCGCAGCCGCGGCCTCGACCCGATCCTGGTTCCGTTCGGCACCAATGCGGACGCCTACCTGCGGATCGAGGACGCGCCGCTGCCGTCTGACGTCGGACTTCCCGGGCCCGTAGCCGGCTTCGTCGGGCGAATCAACGAACGTACCGACCTGCGCCTGCTAGAGACCATCGCCGACCGGGGCCGGTCACTGCTCCTGGTCGGGCCCAAAGATCCTGACTTCGAGCCGGAGCGGTTTGACGCCCTGCGGCGACGGCCAAACGTATGCTGGGTTGGCCTGAAGCCTAGCGGGGCATTGCCGAACTACCTCCGGGTGATGGACGTTGGCATCGTGCCCTACCGGGACAGCCGGTTCAATCGCGGCAGCTTTCCCCTGAAGACGCTCGAGTACCTGGCGGCTGGCCGGGCAGTCGTTGCCACCGACCTGCCAGCCATTCGCTGGCTGGCGACCGACCTGGTCTGCATCGCCGGGCCGGCGACTTTCGCTGATCAGGTTGACCGAATGCTGGACCAGCCCAGAACGCCGGCCGTACTGGCGCGCCGCCAGGCGTTCGCGGCGCGGCACAGCTGGGCCCACCGGGCCCACGATATTCACCAGGCCATCCTGAGCCGGCAAAGTCGCACCGGCTGCCAGGCGCGCGCCGCCGGACAACGGTAAAGCGCCGGCGCTAAGGCCCGGGAATTGCGCATCCCGCGGCAGCCAGCGGGCGACGCGGGACGACGCCGATGCCCGCCGGGCGCGTGGCACCGGCGGGCATCGCGGCTCCCTGGCCTGCGAGCCAGGGCTACCGTGCTACAGCTAGGGCAGCACCCACTTCTGGTTGCGGCCGCCATTACAGGTGTAGAGGTCCAGGTGGGTGCCATTGGCGGTGTTGAACCTCGGGTCGTCCAGGCATTTACGCGAGACCGGGTTCTCCAGGGCGCCGTTCACCGCCTGCCACTGCTGGTTGAGGCCAGCGTGACAGGTCCACAGCTCGACCATCGCCTTGTTCGTCTTTTCATCTCGGAAGACGTCCAGGCACTTGCTGTTGACCTGGATCGTCCCGTCAGTCTCGATCGTCCAGGTCTGCTCGGGGCTGCCGTTACAGTCCGAGATCACTATCGGCGTGTCGTTCTTCATGGAATCACCGAGGTCATCGACGCACTTGTTCCTGTGGTAACCCGAGACGATCGGGCCACTGGCCGCGGTCGTGACGGTGCGCGTGCTGGCTAGCGCGTCCTGCGACGCAATCATCGTCGCGCCCGCCCCGGCGGTCATCGAGAGCAGGACCGCCGGCATTACCAACCTTCGCAGGACCGCACGCCCTGCCGTCATTGTGCCGCTTGACATCGTTGAACGTCCTTTCGTCGGGTGTCAGTCATCCGCGAGATCCTACTACTCTCAGTAACGACCTTCATACTGAATGTGAAAGAGGCACCTTCCCAGCCGGGCACGCGGCAATGGCAGCCGGCCGCCGACGTCAATCGCCGTGATGTTCCGCGAGCCGCGCCGCAAACGCGGCGGCCTGCGTGCGCCGTTGCATGCCCAGCTTGGTGAGCAGGGATGACACGTAGTTCTTGGCGGTCTTTTCGGCCAGGAACATGCGCTCGGAAATCTGCCGGTTGGTCAGGCCCTCGCCGATCAGGTCCAGGACCCGCTTCTCCTGGTCAGTCAGGGCAGACAACGGGTCGATACTGGCGGCCCGTTCACGCAGCGTTGCCATCACTCGCTCCGCCGCGTCGTCGTCGAGCGTCGACTGGCCGGCGGCCACCGCCCGTACCGCACTGACCAGGTCGGCCCCGCATGTCTGCTTCAGCACGTAACCCGCCGCGCCAGCCATGATCGCGCCGAGGAGCGCGCGATCATCCCCGTACGACGTGAGCATCAGGCAGGCAGTCCCGGGAAGCGTGGACCGGATCTCACGGCAGACCGACACACCGTCACCATCGGGCAGCCGAACGTCGAGCACGGCCACATCCGGCCGCAGCGCGGGCAGCCGCTGCAGCGCAGACGACATCGTCCCGGCCTCTCCGATCACGTCGATGTCCGGCTCGGCGGTCAGCAGGTCCCGCACGCCGCGCCGGACGACCTCGTGATCGTCGAGGAGAAACACGCTGATCCGCCGCCCCTGCCCGGCCCTGGCCCCCGCTCCGCCGGTCCCGTTCATCGCGCCCCTTTCCCAGCCCGGCCGGCGCTCACGTGCCGCCACCGGACGCCCCTCGTGCCCGCCCTCAGCCGGCGAGCCTGGTCCGGCGAGCAGGGCAGTCATGTTACTATCTGTAGTTGTATTATCGCTGATCGTAATATCAGGGGTCCCGGTGACTCCGCCCGGCAAGCCCGTCACCCGACGGCCCTTTCGTCGGGACGACGGCGCCCCGCAAGCGCGGCGGCGTTCCGGCCCGCACGGGGCGGTCTGGCAGCATCGAAAGGGCTGACAAGTTGGGTGGGAACTCAGCTGGCCTCCGGGTACTCGTCGTAGACGATGCCGAAGAGATGCGGAGCATCGCCTGCCGCGCGCTCAGCGCCTGCGGGTACCGGGTCGACAGCGCCGCCTCGCTCGCGGAGGCTCGCGCGATGGACCCCGGCCGGTACGACGCCCTGGTTGTGGACGCCCGGCTAGGCTCGGAACGGGGAATTGACCTGGTTGAAGCGCTACGGTCGGCAGACCCGGCCGCCGCCGGACGGTGCCTGGTGATGACCGGCGGATCCGCCGACGAGATCCCTGACGGCATCGCATACCTGGCCAAGCCGTTCGAGCAAGGCGAGCTGATTAACGCCGTGCGCGGGCTGCGGCAGCCCCGTAACGTCCCAGCGCCCGATCGGCGCCCTGGTATTCCGCCAGATTCCGCCCCACAGCCCGCGGCACCTGTGCGGCCCTTGACTCAGCTGGACATTGGTGAGCCCCACGGGCGGCAGCTGCTCGGCCTCACTCGCGAGCTCCGCGCACGCGAGAGACATGAGCTGGTCGACTTCCTGCACGACGGCCCGATCCAGGAACTTACCGCGCTCACCCTGGAACTGGAGATGATGGCCAGATCGGCGTCGTCGGGTCCGGCCGGGCGCTTCGCCGCGATATTGCAGCGGTTGAGTGCGGCGGCCGCGTCATTGCGCTGGCTGATCGACGGGAACTGGCCGTTCCTGGCGCCCGAGACCAGGCTGGCCAGTGCCCTGCAGCAGCGGACCGCATGGTTGCTCGCCGGGCCAGCCACCGTGCAGGCCGACGGGCAGGCAGCAGCGCTTGGCGCGGTCGGAGTGCCGGTCATCGTCGACGTCGTCGAACTGATGCTGCTGGGAATCGTGGCCCCCGGGCCCCCGGCGCGGGCACACGTCGCGGTGCGCACGCAAGAGCACCTGATACAGATCGAGCTGACCCTCACCCCGGCCGCGGACGGGAACGAGGCGGTCGGCGACCCGGTGGCGGCGAAGGCAGCACTGGACGGACTGGCCTCGGCACTACGGGCCAGCGCGCACGTCGAGGCCAGCGGGCAGCAGCTGCGGGCCCGGATGGTGCTACGGCGGCAGCCTGCCCCTGGGCTGCCGTCCCTGGCCGAGCTGGACGAAGCGCGCGCACAGTCGCGGCAGGCGCAGCGCCTGGAGAACATCGGCCTGCTGGCCGGCGGGATAGCACACGACTTCAACAATCACCTCGCGGTGATCCTCAACTATGCGTCTTTCATCTCCGAGGGACTCGGCGCCGCCAGCGAGCCGGACTGGGCCCAGCGCCGGGAAGGCGCCATCGCCGACCTCAAGCAGGTCACCCTGGCCGCCGAACGTGCGGCGAGCCTCACCCGGCAGCTGCTCGCCTTCTCCCGCCGCGAGGTGACACGTCCGCGGGCCATCGACATCGGCAAGATCGTCACCGGTATCGAGGAAATGCTGCGCCGGACCATTGGCGAGCATGTCGAGCTCGTCATCTCGCTCGCGGACGAGCTGTGGCCGACGATGGCTGACCCTAGCCAGCTGGAGCAGCTGCTAGTGAATCTCGCGATCAACGCCAGGGATGCGATGCCCCGCGGCGGCATTCTGACCATCGATACCAGCAACGTCACCGTGGACGCCGACTCCATCGCCGGGGGATCCACCTCGCGTCAGGGACGGAACGTGCGGCTACGGGTCAGTGACACCGGCACCGGCATGTCCCCCGAGGTCGTCGAGCATGCGTTCGAGCCGTTCTTCACCACCAAGGAAGAAGGCGAGGGGACCGGACTCGGCCTGGCCAGCGTCTACGGGATCGTCGCCCAGGCCGACGGCCAGATCAGCATCTACTCCGAGGTCGGCGTGGGCACCACCTTCAGCATCACGCTGCCGGTCACCACGCAGTCGCCGATCCCGTACCGCGAGCCCGTGTCCTACCAGCGGCGGCCAAAGGGAGAAGCCGTCCTGGTGGTCGAGGACGCTGAAGCCCTGCGCGAGGTAACGAAGCGGATCTTCGCCCGGGCTGGCTACGACGTGATCACCGCGGCAAATGGCCCGGAAGCTATCAAAATCGCCGGCGCCTACCCGGGCGAGATCCACCTGCTCGTCACTGACGTCGTCATGCCGTACATGCTCGGCAAGGAAGTCGCGGAGAAGATGCGGCAGGTCAAGCCCGGTATCGCAGTCCTCTACATGTCTGGCTACGCCCGCCCCGTCCTCGCCTCCGCCGGGAGGCTTGATCCCAGCGTGGCCCTGGTGGAGAAGCCGTTCTCAGCGGCCGACCTGCTGGCCAAGGCCGGGGAGGTGCTCAACGGCCAGTTCCCGGGTTTCGGGAACAGCGCCACGCCTGCCTGATCCCAACCCGGCGGCGCTGGGCGACGCGCCCGTAGCGAACATTGAATCTATAGGCAATCAAAACGGTATTTCAGCCGTCAGGGCCGCAAAGGCAGCCGGTTATGCGCAATATTTCACTGCGCAATCTGGAATCAGCTGAAGAGCGCAACACGGCCTCCGGGAGTTGTTAGTCTAATGGCCGCCGGATAACCACTAGGCGGTGCTCCCCCGCAGCTGGCTAGGCGAGCTGGCACTCCGTCAATTGTACGCTTGTCCGGACGATAATGGACACATGGGTCGCCAAGCTCTCGGTGGATGTTATTTCACAAATGGACACAGCGTTAATGGTGTCATGGGCTCACCGGCGGCTGAAAGGAACAGAAAGGGTGCTTGCGGCGCTATGAGCGTGACCGGCAACGCAGTCGAAGCTGACCGCCGCCGACCGTCCCCTCTGGGTGCGGCCGCAGTTGGCCCCGGGGCATGGATGACGGCCTACCTTCGCCAGGCAGCCCTCGCCGACTTCGCGTGCGCGCTGACGGCCGGGGTGGCGGCGGCTCAGATCCGGTTCAGCGGCGCGCATCATCTTCCGGCCGGCTACCTTGGCTTCACCTGTGCACTGCCCGCGCTGTGGTGGGCGTCAGTCCTGCTAGCGGGCGGCTATGATTCCCGGTTCATCGGACTCGGCTCTGACGAATTCCGCCGGGTTCTCAACGCGGCGGTCAGCCTTATCGCCGGCGTGGCCATCTTTTCGTATTTCGCGAAGCTCAACCTGGCCCGCGGCTATATGACGGTTGCCCTGCCATCCACTGCAGGCCTCGATCTGACGGCCAGGTACTGGCTGCGCAAGCGCCTGCACAGCAGGCGCCGCCGCGGCAGCTGCACCCGGCGGGTGATCGCGGTGGGTCACGCCAGGGCCGTCGCCGACCTGGTGACCACGCTGCACCGGGAGAAATACCACGGCCTGACGGTGGTGGCCACCTGCCTGGCGGGCGGGATGGCACCGGACGAGGTAGCCGGCGTGCCCGTGGCTGGCCGCCTGGACAGCATCTCGGCGACCGTGCGCAACTACGGCGCGGACACGGTCGCAGTGCTGGCCTGCCCGGAGATGGACGGCAGGCACCTTCGCGAGCTGGCCTGGGACCTGGAGAAGACGGGAACCGACCTATGCGTCGCGCCGGCCCTGCTTGACGTCGCCGGCCCGCGGACGACCATCCGCCCTGTCGCGGGGCTGCCACTGCTGCATGTGGACCATCCGCAACTGGATGGCGGGAAGCAGGTGGTGAAGGGACTATTTGACAAGGTGATCGCCGGATCGGCACTGCTCCTGCTCGCGCCCCTGTTCGGCGCCATCGCGCTGGCGATCAGGTCCGCCGACCGGGGACCGGTGTTCTTCCGGCAGACCAGGGTCGGCAAAGAGGGCCGCGCCTTCGCTGTCTACAAGTTCCGGACCATGGTGGTGGACGCGGAACAGCGCAAGGAACTGCTGTTCTCGCACAACGAGGGGGCCGGGGTGCTGTTCAAGATCCGCCGGGATCCACGGGTCACCCGCCCTGGCATGTGGTTGCGCCGCTGGTCGCTCGACGAGCTGCCGCAGCTCCTCAACGTACTCATCGGGGACATGTCCCTGGTCGGGCCCCGGCCTGCCCTGCCGGAGGAGGCCGCGCGCTACGGCGAGCACATGCGGCGCAGGCTCGCGGTCAAGCCGGGCATCACCGGCCTGTGGCAGGTCAATGGGCGGTCTGACCTGCCATGGGAGGAAGCAGAACGGCTCGACCTGCGCTACGTGGAGAACTGGTCCCTCGCCCTTGATCTGCAGATCCTCTGGAAAACCGGCTCGGCGGTGATCCGCGGCTCGGGAGCCTACTAGGCATGATGACCGCTTCCCGGCAGCTCCCGGGGTACCGTTGAGGCAGAGACTCGTCCGGGACAGCGGCGTATTCGTGACGCGACCGCAGTACCCGGCAGTCGCCGCCCGGGACCCCGGCGGCACATAACCTGCCCCGTCACGATGTGCCTCCCAGGAGTCCCTCGCAGTGCAATCCCCCGAAGCAGCAGCTGCCGTGTCCAGGCAGCCCGCCTGGACACCCCAGGGATCACCCGCACCACAGCGCGGCAGCGAGTATGCCCAGCTGTCCCGGCAGGTCAAGGAGGCCGGCCTGCTGGACAGGCGGC
>OBLT010000558.1_pt1 | contig 24028 bp, 15 predicted proteins | sample 1518721 | NCBI WGS metagenome assembly OBLT01 (sample SAMEA3539307, study PRJEB22396) | soil metagenome | biome: tundra; feature: field; material: soil | place: USA | collected 2010-05 | depth 0.15 m | reverse complement strand
GCGAGCCCCTTCTGTCGTTTCTCCGGCTTCAGCCGTCGTAGCGATCTTTGAAATGCAAAACTAGAACTCAAGGTCGTGATCCTTGCTCACCGTACCGCTCTGGGCAAGAAGCCAGTCAGCATACTCGTCCGCGACCACGATGTTGGCCAGCGCGACTTCGATTAGCTTGGAGTCGGATTGGATACCGGTCTTCTTCTTCGCCTTCTCGACGAGAAGCGATGGCATGCGACCGCGCACAGTGAGCGTCCGGCCGCCACTCAATAGCCCCTGCTGCCCGGCGATTGACAGAGCATCGTCGAGCCTGCGACTACTCGCTGCTTGCTTCGCTCGCTTTGAGCTTCGAAGAATCTGAGATCCAGTTGCCTGGGCCATGGGAGAACCTCGATCGAATTGTAGCACAAATACAGAATAATTGTGCTACAGTTCTATTTGTGGTAGTGGGTACTTTGAAAACCTGAAAGCTTGAACCGCTTGAGCATCCGTGAAATGATTGGGGCATGGTAATGAGCATATCCAGCAAGCCAAAGAAGCTCCCCTTGGACGTGAATCAACGTATCCAGGCGTTGGGAGAGAAATCAAAGGCTGACAAACGCTTTCAGCCGCAAGCTTGAGAACCACAAAGCGGCGGTCGCTCTATACTAGTTTTCGTACAACCTCATTAAGATTCACGGAACCTTGCGGTGCACTCCGGCAATGGCCGCTGGCGTAACAAACAGGCTATGGGAAATTTCAGACTTGGTAGCGCTTCTGGAGGCGGAAGAGCGGAAGGGAGAAATAGCGGCATGACAAAGTTTGAGTACAAATTCGAATTGAACTTGGGTGTGGACGATGACGGCGTGGTGGACAACATTGAGGAGGAACTTGACAAGCTTGGTGCCGAAGGTTGGGAGCTAATTGCGGTGAGCCCTTGCGGAAAAGACAACTCATATACAGGCTACTGGTTCATGAGGCCCTTAAATTCAAAGTAGCCCACTACCCTATTTGTCGAAGAAAAACTCACAAAGTTGTGTCCGCGACGTTGGCTAGGGGTCTCGAGTCCTGTCCCACGGTTCCTTGTTGCCGCACACATGCACCCCAGGTACGCAAGCCCACCGGCGCTCAAGATGGTTTGATGCCTATTCGAGCCTCTGACGAATGTTCGCCCAGCAAATCGACATGCGGCCAACTACCAGGTTGAGATGGCCAGTCTGATTGTGTTGAGTGGCTTCACGTTGTCTTTATCCGGCGGCATCATTCCGTTGTATTGGAAGGCTACATGCGCTTGCAAGCAACGCCAATCAACGCCGATGAGCTTCCTGGCTTCGAACGAGTCCCGCCACATCAACGTCAATTTCCATCCACAGAAGAAGGATCTCCGGCGCCTGGCCCACTGGGTTTAGTCGGTGCCACGCATACGCAATTCCGGCCAGACTTCTTCGCTGCATAGAGTGCTTGGTCTGCTGCGGCCACCAGCGCCTCTCGAGTGCCACACCAGTCCTTTGTCCCCGTCGCCGCACCCACGCTGACCGTCAGATAGGGAGCGACGGGCGACGCGGGATGCGGCAACTTCATGGCGGCAATTGCCTGGCGCACACATTCGGCAACTTGCTCGGCCCCGTATCTGGTCGTTTCAGGAAGGATGATGGCGAACTCCTCTCCGCCACACCGTGCAGCCAGATCCACTTCGCGTCTGCAGAGCCGGGTAAGTTCAGCGCCAAGTAATACCAGGCAATCATCGCCCTTCTGATGGCCCTGGGAGTCGTTCAACGCTTTGAAATGATCCACGTCAATGCTTAATAGCGAAACTGAAGAATCGATCCGGTTCATACGTGCGCATTCCCGATCGAGCGTCTGGTCAAAAACGCGCCTGTTGGCAAGCCCGGTCAGAGGATCAGTGAACGACAGCAGCACCAGCTCCTCATTGGCGCGGCGCAGATCCGCCGTCCTCTCCTCAACAAGCTGGACCAGTTCCTCTTCCCTCTCTTGAGCACCAAGAAAGCGGAGCCGAAGCGTTCCGCCCGCAATTGAAAGCGGGATCAAAACGCACAAACCAACAAACCACCATGTTGAGTACCAGGGGGTGAGGATCCTGAACGGGAACTGTGCGCCTTGCCCGCTCCACTCTCCATCGTTTTCCCGCGCCTCTACCTCAATCTGGTAATCTCCGGGCGCCAGATTTGCAAACTGCAGTTCGCGCTGGCTTGTCTCTGTCCAGCTCGAAGTAGCGCCCCCAAGTCTGTAGCGGAAGATGACTCCGTTTGCGCGCGGAGCATTCAGCGCCGAATACCTCGCAACAAATGAGTTTTCATGGATGCCAAACGAAGGATCATGCAAACCCGAGACCTCCGTCTTCCCAATCACCAGCCTGGTAAAAACAACCTCAAGCGGAGCGTCCTGCGCAATACGCGGCAACGGCTTGAATCGTGATAGCCCGCCGCCAGTCCCAATCCAGACAGTGCCATCAGGCTCTTCTGCGAATGCGTTCAAGTTGCAGTCGTCCCACGCCAGGCCGTCATTCGTGTCGTAGTGGCTCCAGCGGGCGCCATCCCACATGTCTACCCCACGCTCGGTACCTGCCCATAGCCTGCCCTTGGTGTCGAAGTCGAGAAAGTAAACAAGTCCATCGCTTCCACTTCTTTCGACGCCCTTCTGTATGGCGACGCCACCTGCCTGCGGCTGGACACGATCAATGCCCCCGCCAAACCGGTAGCCGACCCACATGGTGCCCCCAGGGCCCGCTCCGAGTGAGAGCACTTCAGTGTTGCTCAAGCCGTCGGCATGGGTAAGATTCTTCCAGCGGCCACCTGCAAATTCGAAAAGACCGTCCGTGCCCCCAGCCCAAATCGTCCCATCCGTTCCTTCGGCCACCGCCCAAATCCGCGTGGTCGGCAATTCTGTCACACGCGAGAAATTCTTGTACGGAGCTTTTGAAACGAACAGCCCTGCTTCGGTCGCCGCCCACAGCTGCTGTTGTTTATCGAAGCGCAGCGTATAGGCGGCCCTCCCCCCAATGCCCTGACCTTCACCAAACCACTCCGTTCTGTTTGTTCGCGCATCGATGCGCGCTACGCCGCGCGCCTCAGTCCCGATCCAAATGTCTCCATTGGGCGCCCGCTGCAGGCTGTGGACCGCAAAGCCATTCAGCCCCGCCACGCTTTGGAACGTGACGCCGAAGGGCCGCCGCACTCCCCGAAACAGCCCGGCCTCTGTTGCAACCAGGATGGATCCGTCTTCTCGTGGAAGAATCTCGTACACCAGGTCACTGGTAAGGCCGCTTTCGGTGGAGTAGCTCTCCCATTCCCGGTACCCGCGCCACTGTACGATCCCGCGGCCAGCCAGCCCTATCCAGAGAGAGTGTTGCCGATCCTCGAAGGCCGAATACACTGTGCCGCGAAGGCCGGCGGCTCGGTTTATCTTCTGCCAACCCTGCTGGTCACCGATCAGCAGCCCATCGGAAGACGGAAGCAGGATCCTTCCGCCGCTATCGACAGCTGGCACCGCGCCCAGATCTTCTGCCGGAATGGGTGTTTCCGGTCTGACGAATTTGCCTTTCCCGGCTGGCAATTCGAATGTGCCTCCATTCCGCATTCGCAACCAGAGATTTCCGATGCCGTCCTTCTCGATACCCTGTATTTCCTTGTCTGGAAGTCCGCTTTCTTGCCCAAAAACCCGTGTGCCGTCTCCATCCATCCGGCAGAGTTCGTGTCCGCAGCCGTACCACAGTAGATCGCCATCGACCAGAATCCCTGACGCGCCCGGCCCGGACGTGCCCGGAGGCTGGGGAAAACTGCGAACCGAAAACTGCGCCTGGCCAGCTTGCGAAGAAAGTTCCAAAAGCCCAGCGTCCGAACCAACGAAAGTGTGCCCTTTCCCATCGGATTGGATACCCTGGGCCCAATTGATGGTCTTCAATGCAATTGGGAGTTTTTCAAATCGATTGCCAACAAGACGGTAGAGTCCAAAGTTTCCACCTGCGAGAAGAGAACCGTCCGGAGCATCGCCGAGCGCCGCGCCGGAGTTCGACGGAATCCCCTGTGCCGCCCCAAAGGCTTCAAAACGGTCCCCGTCATACCTGAAGAGGCCGTTTTCTGTGCTCACCCAGAGGAATCCGACCCGGTCCTGGAAGATTCTCCGGACAACAAGGTTAGTCAGGCCATCTGTGACCCCAAAGCTTCGAAAACTGAAGTCCTGCGCGCACAGTGCTACCGATCCAATCGTCAAGACGGCTAACCCGACCGAAATAGCTTTGCGCAACATTAAGACTACAACCGGCACTTTCGACCCAATTCTTTAAGAAGCAACCTGAATACCCTTTCGCTCGTGACCTGTCACTTCTTGGCAGGATGTCAGTCGTCGGCTTTCCCCACACGATTCTGCCGTTCGCCAATCGCAAGTCTAACCACGATGACTTTCCACAACCGGCGCAGAGCGAAAGGGGGCACGAAGAATTCTCCGCACCCTCAATACTACTAAGATCTGAGAACCTGACTCTGCTCATTCCGGCTCGGAATCAGACAGACTGGAGGTTGATCGAGGATTCTGGTTTTACAATTGACGGCCAAATCCGCCACCCACCTGAACCCCGGGTCCATTCACCAAATCAGGACTCATTCAGAGAACCGGCGCTATTCGCGAGTGGGAGGGGGCGCGCTCGAAGACGGAACCGGCTTGCCATCCACCGTGTTCGCTTCCATCAGCTCCACGCGAGTCCCATCTGGATCGTAGAGGTTGGCCTGGCGCTTGCCGTTTTTGCCCACATGCATCTCTATGGGTTTTCCGTAAGTTTTGTATGAGGGTCGACCCTCAAGGTCGGCAATTGACTTCTTGACATCCGGGACGAGAAGCGAAAGGTGATTCCTGCCTCCATAAGTTGTGGGCAGTTTGCTGTAAAGCATCAACTCGATGTAGTCGCTGCCGTCAGGCACCTGCATATTGATCCAACTCAGCTCCTTTGGGTCGCTCGCACCACGCCAGGTCTCGTTGAAGCCAAGAATGTCGTGGTAGAAGGCGATCGACTTCTCGCTATTCCCTACCAGGAATCCAGCATGATAAATACTGGCCGCGATCCGTGTCGCTGGCAAGAACTTACCGGCAGCCTGCGCTTCCATTCCCGTTGGCAAGCTTTGGACAAATTCAATGAGAGTGCCGTCGGGGTCCTTGATCTCGAACGCGTAATCCCCCGCTCGCGTCTTGGCGCCATTGACCGGCTTCACATCGAGACCCTTGTTCCGGAGGTAGGAGCGCATCTGCTCAACGTCGTCGACCGTGAAACAAACATGGTTCAGCATGTTCGGCGCCGCTGTTGGAGCTTCATTGAACAGCTCAACGTGTTGATGATCGTTGATCTTCACGAATGCGATTTTTGGATCTTCGCTTCCCTGCTTCTTAATCTCAAAATACTCATCAAATCCGAGCAGATCGTGCCAGAACTCCATCGCTTTTGGCAGATCGGAGACAAAATACCCCACATGCGAGATGCCTGTAATGCGCGGCCGCTTTGGACCGGCGCCATTCGCCATCGCGTCAAGCTCCGAGGCCGCAAGCAGAAATCCGCCGACTCCATACACATAGCTTGCTGAGGGCTTGAACTTCCCCGGCTGTCCATCGATGGGCTGGATTGACCCCAGACGTCCATCGTCATATACGTGCGCAACCATTCCGGCCCATGCCCGTTCTACGACTGGCTCAAAACGGGGATGGTCCAGAATTCCGTGGTTGATGCCCCAGGCCAGCGAATACGTGAAAAACGCTGACCCTGAAACCTCGGGAAGATCGTACGCACCCGGATCCAGTAACCCGCTGCGCCACAACCCGTCCTTTCCCTGGATTGAAGCGATGTGATCAGCCATCTCCTTATATTGCGCAATGTACTTTCCGCGGCTCGGATAATCCTTCGGCATCACTTCAAGCACCTTTGCCAGCGCGCCCATCACCCATCCATTCCCTCGCGCCCAAAACAGCTTCTCACCGTTTTCTTGTTTTTGCGTGAAGTACCTGCTGTCACGAAAATACAGGTGCTCCGCCGGATCATAAAGACTCGCCGAGGTCTCCCACCACTCGCGGTCCATCGTGTCCAAATAGCGCCGGTCGCCGGTAGCGCTAGACATCCTGGCCAGCACTGGTGGCGCCATGAACAGCGCGTCGCACCACCACCACAGTAGCTTGGAGGGATCATCCGGTCGAGCAACCAACTTGTCCAGATCGGCCTTGGTGTCCGCCATTCTCAAGGGATCGCGCACCTCCAAATAAAGATCCATGTAAGCCTGCCCAAGAGCCATATCGTCGGCATGAGGGAACCTGTCATTGAGCAGCTTCCAGTCGAAGTGCTGCGCCATCTTCACCATCGCATCGTGATAGCGCGGATCTCCTGTTGTCTTCGACGCCGCGAGCATGCCGTCATATAAAGCTGCGTAGGTCCACTGCTGATTGAACGTATTCTCGGTCCGGGCAAGCTCCCAATCGGCCACCTTGCGCGTCACTTTGCTGATATCAGCATGCGTCAGTGCGGAGGACAAATCCGTAGCCAGCGGGCCCGGATCATCCGGTGAGTCCCCCGAAGTGGCCCTATCGACTGAAGTTGGTGTTGCTGCCGGCGCCAAGTCAGGCGCCTTAGGTTGAGCGACTTGCGCGCGGGTACTCAGCCCGGCAAATCCTGCCATCAGAGCTAATATCATCCCAACCCGTTTCATCATTTCTCTAACCCTTCGAGTCATCAGTTTTTTCGGATATTCATCCGTCCCGATCGTTGCTCAGATCCGCGGCCTTCATCGATTCAGAAGCCATAGGAACAGAAGCGCAATAATACATCAGCTTGAAGTGCGCCCGCTATCGCGGCTGGCCCTTAGTGTGCCGTTTCAGCATGAAAATCTTCAGCGCCCTTGACAACGAGTTAACGTGATGTGGCAAACGCGAAGGCTCACCGGTTGTTGATCACGTTTGGCATAACAATGTGCGACGCTTGACCTCAACGTTTGAGTAGCTCTATTTGTATTGCGGGAACTGCATTTGGTCCATTTCCAGGCGACTGCTGAGCGGCGCTTCTCACCGTGCAGTCGTACGAGCCAACAGGCCCGAGAGGCCCCGATGAGGTGACAAACGGTGAGTCACTTGCAAGCATTCATCTTGGAGGTCTAAGGTTGTTCGGTTTCGGAATGGGCTATCTGCACCACGCATGAAAAACAGTTCAGCAAAATCCTAAAAAACTTTGGACGAGGAATATGCACCCCACAAACGCACTTGATCGCAGAACTTTCTTGAAGTCGGCAGCAGCAACCGGCTGCGCCACGGCTTCCGCTCTGGCTTTTGGTCTGCCACGCTCCTTGCCTCGCTCCGATGCGTTTCAACTCGTTGCTGAGACGGATCGCGACCGAATACTAGCCGCGGCGAAGCTCTACCTCTCACAGGCGCCCTTGACGATTACCGCATTCCCAACAAAGCGCAACGCAGGCGGGCTCCATGATTTCTACTCCCAGGCTGACTATTTCTGGCCAAATCCCGATAACCCCGACGGCCCTTACATTAACCGCGACGGGCAAAGCAATCCAGACAACTTCAACGAGCATCGCAAAGTCATGGTTGCCCTCTCAATTCAGATGCCGGCCCTGACCGCAGCCTGGGTCCTCACAGGAGACAAGCGATTTGCCGAGCGCGCTGGCGATCATCTGCGCGCGTGGTTTGTCACCGCTGATACGCGCATGAACCCCAATTTGATGTATGCACAGGCGGTTCAAGGGGTCTCTGCTGGCCGTTCCATCGGCATCATCGACACACTCCACCTGGTTGAAGTGGCCCGGGCTGCAAGCCATTTGATGCCCCGAATGCTGAATGCCCTGGACGCCGCCGCGGTGAACGCCTGGTTCACCAGTTATCTCGATTGGTTATCCAACAGCGATCGGGGAAAGGCAGAGCGCGACACAACAAACAACCACGCCATGTGCTGGGCCCTCCAGGCCGCAGAATTTGCCCGCCTCGTCGCGGACCGGTCGACTCGCAACGAAGTGTATCGGCGCTATCGCGAGACTCTCCTTCCCAATCAATTGGCGCTCGATGGATCTTTTCCAAGAGAACTGGCGCGGACCAAGCCGTACAGCTATTCCATCTTCAACTTCGATATCATGGCGGGTCTTTGCCAGTCACTCGAAGGCCTCACGCCTGATCCGCCATCCTTTCAACTGCCGGATGGTCGAGGCCTCTCGAAGGCGGCGGAATTCATCTATCCCTTTATCAAAGACAAGGGCGCGTGGAAATGGGCAAAGGATGTTGAGCATTTCGATGCGCTGCCAGTTCGCTCACCTGGGCTGCTGTTCTCGGGCATCGCCGCTCATGAGAAGAAGTACGTCGATGTCTGGAAGGTGTTAAATCCGGATCCAACCGACAGAGAGATCATTAGGAATTACCCAATCCGCCAGCCGCTTCTCTGGGTCTGACGGCACCCTCCGATAGGGCCGCAGGCAACCCTCGCACAATCCAGATTGGCGGACGAATCCTCTTCTAAACCTCGTCAACCTTTGAATCTTGCGAGCGGCACTTCGGTGCCGCCCGCATTTACCAGATCAAATCCGCCGCCAGCAAACAGACGGCAGATACAGTCCGAACCGAGTCGCGTGTTCAAGGACTGTTGTTGCAGCCTCCTTGGCGCCTGCCTTAGACAGCAGGCGCACTTTTTTGTTCTTGTACCCTTAGTTGGAGAGCAACAGCATGCCGGGCCTATCAGGCCTCCCCTCCATGCCTCCTGATCCCAACCTCCTGAACCGATCAACCTAGCCAAAGCCCCCCCCTCGCCTAGTAAAGTTCTTAACGACTGCCTTTTCTGCATTGTGACCTCAGCCAATCACCGGCCCGTCGATCAACAACGGCGGAAAGGGTCTGCTTACCCGGCTGCGCATCTGATCGAGCGCAACCATCGGAGGAATCAATTCATGTCGCATCGACGCTGGCTCTTCTTGCCTCTCATATGTGCCGTTCTAGTCCCATTCACGTTCTCGCAGCAACTTCCTTATCTCGACCCCAAGCTCTCCGCAGCTGAGCGTGCTCACGACCTCGTCAGCCGCATGACCCTGGAGGAGAAAGCCAACCAGCTTGAAGACTGGGCCACCTCCATCCCACGTCTCGGCGTCCCCGATTACCAGACCTGGAACGAAGCTCTTCACGGCGTTGCGCGCGCCGGCTACTCCACTGTCTTTCCGCAGGCCATCGGCATGGCCGCCACCTGGGACCCCACAATTGTTCACGCCATGGGAACCGTCATCTCTGCTGAGGCTCGCGCCAAGTACAACGAAGCCCAGCGCCAGGGCAATCACCGCATCTTCTATGGCCTCACCTTCTGGTCGCCCAACATCAACATCTTCCGTGATCCGCGCTGGGGCCGCGGCCAGGAGACCTACGGCGAAGACCCGTTCTTGACCGCTAAGCTCGGCGTAGCATTCGTCACCGGTATCCAGGGAAGCGATCTTGATCACCTCCGCGCTGTAGCCACCAGCAAGCACTTTGCCGTGCATAGCGGCCCGGAACCCATGCGCCACGGCTTCAATGTTGATCCCCCCACCCGAGACCTGGAAGAAACTTATCTCCCCGCCTTTCGCGCCACAGTGACTGACGGCCATGTACAGTCCGTGATGTGCGCGTACAACTCCATCGATGGGTGGCCCGCCTGCACCAACAAGATGCTCCTCAAGGACCACCTCCGCGATGCATGGGGCTTCAACGGTTTCGTGGTATCGGACTGCGGCGCCATCGTCGACGTAAACCAGGGCCACAAGAAGACTGCCGATATCACCCACTCGGCCGCTCTTGCTCTTCAAGCTGGCACCGACCTCTCCTGCAGCATCTGGACGCCCGGCTTCAACACCCTCGCAGACGCCGTGCGCCAGAAACTCGTCTCTGAAGACCTCGTGACGCAGGCCGCCGAGCGCCTTTACACCGCCCGCTTTAAACTCGGCCTATTCGACGCGCAGGCCTCTTCGCTGGATAAAATTCCTTACCTTGCCGATGCTTCCCTTCCCAATCGCCAGATCTCTCTCAAAGCTGCCGAAGAAAGCATCGTCCTGCTCAAGAATGCCGGCGCTTTGCCCCTCAAGAGCGCACCAGGCCATATCGCAGTGATCGGGCCGACTGCAGACCTGCTGCCCTCCATTCTCGGCAATTATGTTGGCACGCCAGTTCATCCCATCACGCCACTCGATGGCGTCTACCAGCAGTTCCGCAGCTCGCCCATCCTCTATGCACAGGGTTCCACGCTCGCCGCCGGAGCTGGGGTCCCGGTTCCACGCACCGCGTTCGGGCTCAATCAGGGTCTCAAGACCGAGTTCTTCGCCACCTCTGATTGGACGGGCCGCCCAGTCGCCACCCTCACGCAGCCCGCCATACAGACGGATTGGGAGAACGATCTACCCGTCCCGCAGCTCGAGACCCACGACTATTCCGTCCGCTGGAGCGGATCTATCAACGTTCCCGCGCCCGGCCACTATGTCTTCTCTCTTGAGCCCGGCGACAGCTTTCCTTACTCGCCAGTCGAGAACTACCGCTTCATCCTCGACGGCAAAGTGCTCGCAGAAGGCAGCCTGCGCGAGGGCCATGACCTTTCATCGATGGGCAGCTTTTTTACCCAGCCCGGATTCTCACCCACCGCGCCGCCTGTCATGCAATTCCCTAAAGCCCCTTCCATTCCGGTGGACTTCACTGACACCAAGGCGCATGACATCCGCGTGGAGTACTCACACGCCGGTGATCGATCCGGCGGCGGTCTCACCCTCAAGTGGGAAGCCCCTGCTCAGGCCCTGCTTGACGAGGCCATTGCGCGAGCCAATGAGTCTGACGTTGTGGTCGCATTCGTCGGCCTTTCTCCGCAGCTTGAAGGCGAGGAGATGCGCATCAAGCTTGACGGCTTTGATGGCGGAGATCGCACCAGCCTCGACCTGCCCGCGCCGCAGCAAAAACTCCTTGAGGCTGTGGCTGCCACTGGCAAGCCTCTCATCGTGGTTGTGCAAAGCGGAAGCGCCATCAGCCTTAACTGGGCCAACGAACACGCCAACGCCATTCTTGAAGCCTGGTATCCCGGCGTCGCGGGCGGCGTGGCGATCGCCCACACCCTTGCGGGTCTCAACAACCCGGCGGGCCGCTTGCCCATCACCTTCTACGCCAGCCTCGATGGCCTCCCTGCCTTCACCGACTATGGAATGAAGGGTCGCACCTATCGCTACTTCACCGGCAAGCCCTTGTGGGGGTTTGGCTACGGCCTGAGCTACTCAAACTTCAAGTACGGCCCTGTAAAACTCTCGGCAGACTCCATCAAGGCTGGCGATCCCATCACCGCAACTGTCACCGTCACCAATTCAGGAACGGTTGCTGGCGATGAAGTCGTCGAAGCCTACCTCAAGACCCCGCAACCCGATGGCCCGATCCACTCTCTGGTTGGCTTCGAGCGCGTCAATATGGCTCAGGGACAAACCCGCGACGTCACCATCACCATCGATCCCCGCTCGATTTCATGCGTTGACAACAAAGGCAACCGAGTCATCCTCGAAGGCAAGTACGAGCTCACACTTGGCAGCGCCCAACCTCAGGAGACCGATTCCAAATCTGAATCCAGCTTCACAGTCACCGGCTCCCAGGCTCTGCCAAAATAGCCTCGTCCCCAGCTGGGCAGACCCGACTAGGGTCTGCCCACGCCTTCTGAATTCGATAAACTTGTAGGGACCGCAAACCACTCGGAGCCTTCTTGCATACTCAGATTGAAGAACAGATCATTCGCCCCGCTCGCAATATCTACGGAAGCCTCCGCTTGCCCGGCGACAAGTCCATCAGCCATCGCTACGGCATGTTGGCCGCATTCGCGGAAGGCACCTCCCGCTTCTCCAACTTCTCCACCGGTGCCGATTGCGCCTCGACCCTTTCCTGCATGCAAGCACTCGGCGCAAAGATAAACAGAATCAATGAGCAGGCTGTCGAGGTCACAGGCGTCGCTGGCGTCGTAACTCCGTCTCAGAACCCGCTCGACTGCGGCAACTCCGGTTCCACAATGCGCATGATTTCCGGCCTGCTCGCGCCTCAGCAGGGCGACTTCACCCTGATCGGAGACGCATCACTTTCCCGCCGCCCAATGGAGCGCATTCGCAAACCACTCGAAGCGATGGGTGCACGGCTCACGCTCACAGAAGGCCATGCACCCTTGATGATTAACGGCACGCCGCTCCAGTCCATCGATTACTCGACTCCCGTTCCCAGCGCGCAGGTCAAAACCTGCATTCTGCTCGCCGGACTCCAAACCACTGGCACCACCGTCGTGCGTGAAGCCGTCCGAACCCGCGACCACAGTGAGCTCGCCCTCCGCGCATTCGGCGCAACACTTACGCGCACCATCGATTCAATCTCAATCTCCGGGCCTCAACCCCTCCACTCGATTGAGGCCGCCGTTCCCGGCGACATCTCCTCGGCGGCTTTCTTTCTTTGCGCTGCCGCCCTGTTTCCCGGTTCCGCCCTTTTGCTCGATTCACTGGGGCTCAATCCAACCCGTGCCACCTTGCTTGACGTTTTGACCGCCCTCGGCGCACACATCAGCGTCCTCAATCTTGAGGAAAAGAACGCTGAGCTGGTTGGCTCCGTTCAGATCTCTTCTCCGCCCGAAGGTCTCGGATCGACGACGGTGAGCGGCGCGCTCGCCGCACAGCTCATCGACGAGCTTCCCGTGCTCGCCGCCATTGCTCCGTACACCAGTGGCGGCATTCGCATTCGCGATGCCAAGGAGCTGCGCGTAAAAGAGTCAGACCGCATCGACCTGGTCGTGAAGAACCTCCGCGCCATGGGCGCTGAAGTTGCCGAATTTGAAGATGGGTTAGACGTTCCTGGCGGACAGACTCTCCACGGCGCGACCATCGACTCCGGCGGCGACCACCGCATCGCCATGGCTTTCAGCGTCGCCGCACTTCGTGCCGAAGGCGATACTCTGATCCGCGGTTCAGAATCCGCCGCGATCAGCTTCCCTGAGTTTTTCAGCCTTCTGGATTTGGTCGCCGAGCGTTAGGCAAGCACCGTTACCCAAGCTGAATTGAAAAGGCCCGTCCAGCTTCTTAAGCTCGACGGGCCTTTTCCATTTTGAAGAATACGATTATTCCGGATACCTTACTGCGCTGGAGGCGGCGTTGTCGAAGGTTCCTTGCTTGGGGGTGCAGCCACCAGGCCGGGAACGACAGGCGTACTCTTCACATCGCCAGTAGATGCCTCTCCCAAGTTGATGCCGTAATGCTGCAAGGTAGACGCGAGTATCTGGTACAGACTCGCGCGATCCTTGGCATAGTTCGCCTGAGCAGCAATCAGCGTGTCCTCAGCCGAAGCCAGGTTGCGCTGTTGCTGCAAAACCAATGCTGTGGTTGAAGCACCCAGCTTGAGCTTCTTTTGTTCGGCGTCCAGGCTCTGGTTGTTAAAGTCCCTGGCTGCGAGATCGGCCAACACCTGTGCCCGATCATTCGTCAAAGCAAACTGCTGATTCACAACCTGCATGCGGATCTGCGTGTACAGCTGCTCCAGGCGCAATTCAGCCTGGCGATACTCCATCAGCGACCGCGCCTGTTGCGATTGCGCAAACTTGTTGCCGATGGGGATGTTGATGGTGAATCCAATCCCCTTGTCAGGTGCGGAGTCGTTGAATGCGCCTTGGAACGCTGTCCCATAACCTGTGGGAGGAATGACAGGACACGTACCGCCGTAAAACGAGCAAATGAGATTCGGGTTGACTGAGCCGGCAACGCCCGATCCGGTCAGATACGCGAAAACGTCCACTTGTGGCAACAGGGCGTTCCGCGCACCTTTCAGCGTGATCTCGTCATTGCGGAGAGTCAAAACTGCTTGTTCAAGCTCGGGCCTCTGCTGGAATGCTTCCTGAACCAGGGACTCGATCGGTTGCTTCTCCTCGGGGATCTCCTCGATGCTCACACGGTCGGTGGGAACGACAGCCGCAGCTGAGAGCGCCGGATCATTGAGATTCCTTGCAATCGCTTGCTTGATGATCTGCTGCTGGTAGTTCAAGGCAAGCTGTGAGCTGATCATGGACTGCTTGTCCAAAGCGACTGCCTGGTCAGCGTTAAGCACGTCCAGCGGAGCCATCGTTCCGATTTCCAATTGCTTCCGGTTGTCGCTCGCCACTTTGCTGCTCTGCTCCATCGCGTTCTGCTTGGCCTGCACATCCTGATAGGCCTGGACGAGTCCCCAGTAGATGCTCTCCACCTGGTTGACGGTGTAGATAATCTGCTGGCGGAATGAAGAGTCAACAATGCGCCGGTTATTTATCGCCTGGTACATGAAGCGTTTGTTGACCCAGATACCAGCCCCGTACAGCAGATGCTGCGTCACCTGAGCTTTAAAGTTTGAGCTAAGTTGCGGGCTGTAAAGAGTAGTGCCGTTGGTGCTCGTGGCGTCGACATTGTTGAAGGCAAACTGGAATGCCGTGCCGGTCACGAAGCCCTGGTTATAAGTGAAGTCGTAGGTATTGGTCCCGGTCTTGCCACCCGCAAAAAAGCTTGTCGAGGGGTTGGTTGCGCGATCGATTTGAATGGTTGAGGAAACAGAAGGCTCGAGGGCTTCAGGCGTTGGGCCCGCGCCCTGTGTGGTCAGCGACAATCCAGCTGTGCCGGAGCCCGCGCCACCTGAGCCGACCGTTGTGCCACCAGGACCGCCGCCCACTGTCAGTGTCGAAGCCGAGCCTCCCAGCGTATTGGTGACCAGGCCGGACGATATGCCGAGCGGCTGCATTCCTGTGCGGGTCCGCAAAATATCCGTATCCGCAATGTCGAGGTTGTACCGCGCTATGGCTATGTCGTAGTTGTTCTCAAGCGCGATTGCGATGGCGTCGGAAAGGCTCAGGTAGATCTTGCCATCCTTCACCAGGTCGGTCAGCCGAACTGAATTCGCAAAGCTGGCCTTGGGTATAGTGGTCGGCTTGTACATGTCGAGCGGATTTCCCAGTAGCCGGCCGGCTGGCTTGGTGAAATCGCGCTGCGACGAGCGCAGGTTCAATGGCTCGGTCAACACCGGCGCCGGCACCGCAGGCAAATCAGACGCTGATTTGTCAGTAGCCCCCGGTGCCGCCTGCTGGGCGTAGCCGGAAGGCACTCCGGCAGCCAATGTCAGCATGGCCGCCGCTAATGCGCGCAGCCGTTTGCCTGCGTGCCCGCGCACGGTCTGGAGTTCATTTTTCTGTGCAACGCCATCCTGCCTGTCAAACACACTTGTACCGTTCAAATGCATGGTTCCTCTCCACGAATAGCTGAGGCATGTGGGGTGCCATTCTTCAAGACGGCCGGAAGGCTTCTCCAGACGCAAACTTATGTCTCTTTTGAGCGATTTCCGCTTGTAGCCCTGCATCAGGGCTCCCTTGGCAATACGCGCGCAGACTTGAATTCGTTCCCCGCGTTCCCATCTCCACGATCACCAGCGGCCAAACATCCATCCGATGAGACAGTTTCAGCGGATCCAGATGGGTGTACCCGAAGCCCATCCACTCAAGTTGACGCGACCACCAGGAAGCGGCAACCCTCCACCAAACTCGACGGGGCATACTCATCCTGGCTTCGCTCTAAGTGTATCCCACTGGCCTACTCCCCTCCGCCACCGCCCCGGTCAGGTAACCTGTTCTTTAAACGAAAAACGGTGACTCATCTCGACCAATCCGTTCCGGGAACGCGGACCTGGAAACTTACCCTTGCATACGACGGCACGGAGTTCCGAGGCTGGCAAGTGCAACCTGGTGAAAGCACCATCCAGGGCGAATTGCAGCAGGCCCTCGGCAGGATCACCGGCGAAGCTCCACTGCCACAAGGTTCTGGACGTACCGACGCAGGCGTCCATGCACTGGGCCAGGTTGCGAGTTTTGCTTTGCAGGCGCCCATCCCGCCCGAGAACCTGCTTCGCGCCCTCAACCGCACCTTGCCGCCCTCCATTCGAATCCTGGAGGCTTGCACCGTGCCAGACAGCTTTCACGCACGGCATTCTGCTGTGGCCAAAACCTATGAATACAGGATTTTCCGTGAAAAAATCTGCCCACCCTTCCTCGCTCGCTATGTCCACGCCTGTCCTTGGCCTATGGACGTGGAAGCCCTGCAAACGTCAGCCAGTCTCTTTGAGGGGGAGCACGACTTTCTCAGCTTTGCAGCGACCGACCCTGACCTGGCCACCCGGACCCTTGAACTAGACGAGGATGCGGAATTAGAGATGGAGGACCTTGTCACTCCGGAAAACCGGCCGATCGGCGCCGTGCGCACCATCCACTCGTCAAAATGGGAAAAAGGGTCGAATGAATCTGGTGGCCTGCTCATCTATCGCGTTTGCGGGAATGGCTTTCTGCACCACATGGTCCGCAATCTGGTAGGAACCATGCTCGATGTCGGCCGCGGACACCTTCCACTGTCGGAAATCCCCTCCATTCTTGCCGCTCGTTCCCGCTCAGCCGCCGGCCCCACCGCGCCGGCTCAGGGCCTTTTCCTTCATTCGGTCGAATACCCGGAGCTCGAAGATCTTCCTCCTGAATCCTGATTCCCAACCACTGCCCTCGGCAATCTGCCCCCTCCCATCCTCCCTGCTACCCTGAAACCAGACGCATGCCCTTCTTTTCCCGCAGCTCGGCCTTCTCCAGTGTGACCGCACTCGCTGCTCTGAGGCCGGTCCACACTGCCTTTGCGTGGCTCCATGGAAACCCTAAAACCATCATGGATTGGCAGGCTAACCTCGTCGCAATTCCCGCTCCCCCCTTCGGAGAACAGGCCCGTTCCGCGTGGCTGCTGGACCGCTTTCGCGAAGCAGGCCTCAGTCAGGTCCATTCTGACGCCGTAGGCAATGTCTTTGGAGTTCTGCCGGCCGCAAAGCTTCCCCCGGAAAGCACAGGCCCAGTCGTTGTTCTGTCTGCGCACCTCGATACCGTCTTCCCCGCTGAAACCCAACTGGACCCAAGAGTCGACGGCGATCGCCTTGAGGCTCCAGGCGCATGCGACAACGGCGCTGGCATAGTTGGAATGCTGGCCATTGCTCATGCGCTGGTCCGGGCAAAGGCTGAGCTGGCCGCGCCCCTCATCTTTCTCGGCAACGTCGGCGAAGAAGGAGAAGGCGACCTGCGCGGCGTGCGCCATCTCTATGACCAGGCCGCGCTTGCCGGCCGCATCGCCGCGCACATCGTTCTTGATGGTGCAGGCGCCGACTCAGCCGTCACCCAGGCCCTCGGCAGCCGCCGCTACCTTGTCGCCATCAGCGGTCCCGGCGGTCATAGCTTCACTGACGCTGGCACACCAAACCCGATCGCTGCTCTGGCTTCGGCCCTGGCCACCCTCTCTGAAATCATGCTCCCGGACGATCCACGCACCACTCTCAATCTGGGCACTATTCGCGGCGGCACCAGCGTAAATTCCATTCCTGAGAGCGCCCAGGCATCCATCGATTTCCGCTCAACCGACCCTGAGCAGCTCCTCCGGCTGGAAGTCGCTCTGCATCGCGCTGTCGAAGATGCGGTCGAGCGCGGAAATGCTTCGGCAAAGTCCAAAAAGCCTGGAGTTCTCTCCTTCGCCATCAGCAAGATCGGCGATCGCCCCGCTGCGCAGCTGCCCAGCGATTCCGCAATGCTCGGCGTGCTGCGTGCGGTCGACCGTCATCTCGGCCTGCGCACCAATCTTCGTCTCGGCTCAACCGACGCAAACATCCCCCTCTCACTCGGTGTTCCCGCGTTGTCGATCGGCGCCGGTGGCGACGGCGGAGGTGCCCATACACTGGCCGAGTGGTACTCCGCCAAAAACCGCGAAGCCGGCCTCCGTCGCGCGCTGCTGCTGACCCTTGCCATGATCGAATGGGCCGCGCAATCGTAGTCTGCTAAACTCCGCGCATGCGCGTTTTGAATGCCGTGCTTGTCGCAGCCCTCGCTGCCGCGCCCCTTTCCCTGGCCGAATCAGCCAACGCTCAAGCCCCCGCCGCCAAACACACTCCGCCGAAGAAGTTGAAACCTGCCCCTGCTTCGCTCACAACTGTCCCCGAAATCATCTTTTTCAACGGCATGATCTTCACCGGCGAGGGCCTGGCGGACGATAAGCCCGTCACCGTTCAGGCCATGGCCATCGGCGGCGGCAAAGTGTTAGCCGTCGGAACAAATGAAGAGATCACCCGGCTTGCCGGGCCCGATACCCACCTTCATGACGTGGACTCCGCCAACACCAGTACCTACATCTTTCCCGGTTTCAACGATGCCCACACCCACCTCGGCAGCGCCGGACGCACCAAGCTCAATGTGGACCTGACGGGCGTCAAATCCCTCGCTGCGATGCTGGCCAAGGTGCAAGCTTTCGCCAAGGACGCACCCGCCGGCCACTGGCTCACCGGCGGCAATTGGGACCACACACTGTGGACGCAAAAAACCCTGCCGTCCCGTCAGGACCTGGACAAAGTGACCGGGGACCATCCCGCCTTTCTCGCCCGCATCGACGGCCACATTGCCATCGCCAACACCGCCGCACTCAAGATCGCCGGCATCACAAGGAAAACCGTGCCACCTCAAGGTGGGGCCATCGATCTCGATGCCAACGGAGAGCCCACCGGCATCCTCAGGGAGTCAGCGCAGGGGCTGATCTCCAAAGTCATTCCGCCGCCCAGCGACGCTGAGCGCCGACGCGCCGACGAGCTAGCCATCGCAGATGCCCTCGCGCACGGCGTAACCAGCGTCCAGGACTTCAGTGACTGGCAAGACTTTCTGGTGTTTGAACAGCTGGAGAAGGAAGGCAAGCTCCGCCTGCGCATCAGCGAATGGCTTCCGTTCAAGGCCCCACTGCCGGAACTCCTCAAGATGCGCGCTCACCACGACCAGAACGACCCCATGTTGCATACCGGCTTCCTGAAAGGATTCATGGATGGCTCTCTGGGCTCGCGAACTGCAGCGATGAAGGCTCCGTTCTCTGACGATCCTGAAAACACGGGTCTGCCCCAATTCACACAGACAGAACTCAACAAGATGGCGCTGGAGCGTGCGCATGCCGGCTTCCAGTTGGGCTTCCACGCCATCGGCGACAAGGCCGCCACAATGGCACTCGACGCCTGTGCGCAGCCCGGCATCTCGCGCACCGCCCGTAACCGCATTGAACACGCACAGGTCGTCGATCCCGCAGATATTCAGCGCTTCGCCCAGCTGGGCGTCATCGCGTCCATGCAGCCCAGCCACTTGCTCACCGACATGAACTGGGCCGAGGACCGCCTGGGGCCCAGTCGCGCCGCGTACTCCTACGCATGGAAAGCCTTCCTTGATGCGGGGGTACCTCTGGCATTCGGTACCGATTATCCCGTCGAGCCTATAACGCCCTTTCGTGGCCTCTACGCCGCCGTCACGCGCAAAAATGAAGCTGGAACAAAGACGTACTTCCCTGAGAACAAGCTCACTCGCGGACAGGCGCTCTACGCCTATACACAAGGCTCGGCCTACGCTGAGTTTGCTGAAAAGCACAAAGGCAAACTCCTACCCGGCTACGATGCGGACTTCATCCTCGTTGACCGAAACCTGTACGACGTGGGCGCGCCAGCCATCCTCTACTCGGTCGTCCAGGAAACTTTTGTCGCCGGGCAACAGGCCTTCCCACCAGAAATGGGCACACAGTAGCCGCGATCAGCCCAGAGGCGCCGCGGCCGGCGCCGTTTCCCTACCCGGTGCTCCTTTGTCTTGCATTTCAATTCGGAGGGTTGGGAGCGCATGCGGATACGTTTCGCGCAGAAACTCAACCATCTTTTCTCGCACCAGGCAGCGCAGGTCGAACAACTGAGAAGAGCCGCTGGAACTCATCAGGCACCTCAGTTCCATTGAGCGGTCAGTGAGGTTGGTCACTTGCAGGCCGCAAACCCGTTTGTCCCATAATGGCGACTCCTGAACAAGGAGTAGTAACTCGGCTCGCAGCGGCTCTACCGGAACCGAGTAATCCGTATAGAGGAAGACCGTACCGAGTAGATCCCCAGTTCGCCGTGTCCAGTTCTCAAAGGGCTGTTCAATGAAAAAACTTAGCGGTACGACAAGGCGCCGTTCGTCCCATATTCTCACCACCACATAAGTGCTGGTGATCTCTTCGATGCGGCCCCACTCACCCTGAATCACCACGACATCGTCAATGCGAATGGGTTCCGAAATCGCGATTTGCAAACCGGCAATCAGGTTCGAAGCTGTTGATTTGGCGGCTACCGCAAGCAGCAGTGAAGCCAACCCCGCGGAAGCCAGCAGCCCGGTCCCATAGCTCCATAACCGCTGGTCGTGCAAACTCCAAAACAACGCCCCGGCATCCACGATCACCACGATTGTGATCAGAATGCGACGAAAGAATTGCATCTGGGTGTGCACTGTACGTGCGCGAAGGTTGTCAGCAACCGTCGTGTCAAACCTGCTCAACATGACGGTCTGAAAGACGAACACGCCTCCGATTGCCAGCCAGCCGAGAAATAAAACCAGCAGGCATTGGACCACCTCCTCGATCCGGTCCAGCCACTGTGGCGAAAGGCGCGGCGTCAACGGCAGAACGATCAACAGTCCAATCGAAAGAAAGACTGCCCGCGCAGGCCATGCCAGGTACTTTTGCAGTCCCAGGCCACGTGGCCGCGTATCAGTTTGCTGCCTGCGCAGTAACCGGAACACCAGGTAGTGAAATCCATTGCCAAATACGACAACTGCCGAGAACAGTAGGATGACGTACATCCAATCCTGCTCTGAAAGCCCGAGAAACGCCATGGTTTCGCCTCATCTGCTTGGATGCAGACTGAGATTGATAGACTGTCTGAAGCGGGAGGGCGCAGTTAGAGTGCCTGTCAGCAAGCCCTGCCGAGACTCTTTACGCGCGTTTGCGTCTATACGCCTAGAACGGTCCTTTGCTCGCCGTGGCCCGACGCTTGAGCCATGAGCTTGCATCCAAGCCGCATATGGAGTATTTCGGCGCATTTGCAAAGGATCCTCCAGCCAGACGGGATTGCCCGCTACTGGCTATACTGGTAGTTGGTGCAGTTAACAATCCAGCCGGCAGGCTGGTCAACCGACGAGGTCACAGAACCCATGAAATCGCTCTTTGAACGGCTGCGCGCACGCCGTCTCGCTTCAGCATTTGTCTTGCTTGCCACCCTCTCGGCCGCCATTTTGGCCGGTTCTTTTGCCGCACACGGGGTCCGTGGTCAGGAAAAACAGAACGACAGTTCCGACGCCACTCCGCTGCGGGTCGTCAATTCCTCTGTACCTCCAAACGAGTTCGTCAGAATCGCCCAGCAAGTGGGCCCGGCGGTCGTCAACATCAACACCCAGACTCTTCCCAAGCAATCGGCGAATAGGCCGCGTCGCAATCCGCATCAGCGCGTTCAACCCACGCCACAAAATCCCGGCGATGACGACCAGGACGACGACCAGCAGCAACAAGGTCAGGGTCAGGGTCAGGGTCAGGGCAACTTCCAGGACTTCTTCAACCGGTTCTTCGGCGGCCAGGGTCCCGACATGGATGGCGGCGACGACGGCGGTGGCGTTCGCGAGTCCCTCGGTTCCGGCTTCATCGTCGACTCGAAGGGCTATATCATCACCAACAATCACGTCATCGAGAAGGCTGACAAGATCTACGTCAAGCTCTCCACCGACCCTGATACGCAGGACCTGGGACGTCCGGCACGGGTGATTGGCGTCGATAAGGCCACCGACCTTGCCGTAATCAAGATTGACACCAGCACGCCTCTGCCCACCGTAAAACTCGGCAACTCTGACACCGCTCAGGTAGGTGACTGGGTTGAAGCCATCGGCAGCCCCTTCGCGCTCTCGCAGACAGTCACCGCCGGCATCATCTCAGCCAAGAACCGCACCATTGAACCGGGCGCCAGCGGCCAGTTCCAGCACTTCATCCAGACCGACGCCGCTATCAACCCGGGCAACTCGGGCGGACCCCTGCTGAACATGAATGGTGAAGTCGTCGGCGTCAACACCGCCATCTTCACTCAATCGAACGGCTACCAGGGCATCGGGTTTGCCATGCCGTCCAACACTGTGGTGGCGATCTACAACGACCTCATCAGCCCCAACCACAAGGTCACACGCGGCTCTATCGGGATCGAATTCCGCGAAGGCCTTTCGGGCGCGGTCAATCGCGTGTACGGCTTTAAAAATGGCGTTCTTGTACAGAGAGTCACCTCTGGCGGACCCGCGGATAAGGGTGGGATCAAGGTGGGCGACATCATCACCACCATCGATGGCCGCCCCATCAAGGACGGCGACGACCTGGTCAACGAGATTGCCAGCCGCAGGCCCGGCTCAACTATCCGCCTCGGCTTCCTCAGGGATGGCAAAGAGTCCGACGCCACGGTGACAATCGGAGACCGCGACAAGGTCTTTGCCGATATCGGCACCCAACAAGCCGAGGTTAGCCCCGACGAGAAGGGTGACGCAGGAGAGGCCAAGCTCGGCATCATTGTTCACGATGCCGCTTCGACCACAACCTCCAAGGTGCACATGCCTGGAATGATTGTTCAGTCGGTGCGCACCGGCTCGTTCGCCGATCTTGTCGGTGTTGAGCCTGGCCTGGTCATCGTTCGCATCAACAAACAGCCAACCACCACCAGGGAGCAGTTCGACGCCGTGGTGAGCAAACTGAAATCGGGCGATGACATTGTCTTTGAAGTCATCGATCCGAAGCACCCGGACAGTGGACTGAACTTCCTCGCCGGGACCTTGCAGTAGATCCTGGAGGGGTCGGCCGGGGATTCCCCCGGCCGGCGCCATCCCCTAAAACGGATAGATTTTCGATTGTCTGCCGAATTTCCCTCCACAATGTGGGACCTTTCCGATAAAATCGGGACGGAATCGCTCGGCGGTTTTCTTTCTTTCAAGAGGTAATCCAGCGTGTCTTTTTTGAGAGCCAGCGCCGCATTCATCTTCGCAACGGCGCTCATTTCCTCGCCCGCGTTCGCCTCGCGCGTTCACCGGGCTCCAACCAGCGGTCGTGCGCATGGCGCGCGCAAGGCTGTGCGCTCGCACAAACTCCACGGCCAGCAATCCATTGAGCCAGCACGAGTCACCGAGATTCAGCAGGCCCTCATTCGCGAGCGCTACCTCTCAGGTGAGACCACTGGAAAGTGGGACGCTACCACTGAAGCCGCGATGCAGAAGTACCAGGCCGATCAGGGATGGCAGACCAAGCTCATGCCAGACTCCCGCGCCATTAAGAAGTTGGGCCTCGGTCCTGACTACTCGCACGCCATCAACGCCAGCAACTCTTCCTTTGGCGAACCGCCCCCCGCCAGCACCATCCCCCCCGTCCAGTCCGCCGGCTTCGCTGATGCGTCCGGGGTCAGCCACTAGTTCATTGATTGAGGCGCAATCCCACCCATTGAGCTTGGACCGCTCCTTCCGTCGTTCCTGATTCCAAAAAGAAAGGCCGCCCCGAGTTAGAGTTGGGCGGCCTTTCTCGTGAAGTTACCTTTGCGCGATGCTTTAGAAATGGAACGCCGGAATTCCCTTCACCAGGAACTCATAACGCGGCCGCAACGTGTCCGGACCTGACGTGATCGTGCTATCCAGGTGGATCAGCTCATCGCCCTGCCCGTACTTCGGCCACTCCGGAAGTCCCGGTCCGTTGGGATCGCCCGTCTTGGCAAAGTTGGTCCAGTAGTTCATGAACTGCTCGCTCAACTGGCGATCCTCGGGCCGCCAATCCGAACCGGGCCGTGTATCAAGTGTCCCGAAGACATACTCGATGTCATCGGAATGGAAGGCGTACGACCCCGGATGGAACTTGCTCGGCGGCGCGGCCAGCTCGAAGTGGTAGCGGTAAACCGGCGAATCGCCATTCTTCCGATGTGCCTCAAGCCACTTCCACGTACCTAAGGCGATAAAGGAGTCACTTCGATAATCAATGGCTGAACGAAGTGCCTGCGCATCGGTGTCTCCTGGATAGAGCGTAAGAAACTCTGGTGCGCGATCCATGAACAACCCAGCAACCATTGCTTTCCATTGCTCCGCAGTCATTCCGCGCATCGCGATGAAGCTGCCCTCGTCGCGGTTCCAGCCTGCTATCAGCCGCACATGAGCCTGCTT
>OBLT010000557.1_pt1 | contig 24097 bp, 18 predicted proteins | sample 1518721 | NCBI WGS metagenome assembly OBLT01 (sample SAMEA3539307, study PRJEB22396) | soil metagenome | biome: tundra; feature: field; material: soil | place: USA | collected 2010-05 | depth 0.15 m | reverse complement strand
CGCCGATGGGCAGGCTGTGATCTGTCATGACGCAACCATCGGCGGCATGGAAATTGAGAACACTCCGTCAAAAAGCCTGCCGTTGCCCACGCTGGAAGATGTTCTGCGGCAATTTGCTTACCGGGCATTTCTTGATATTGAGTTCAAGGTTGCCGGCCTGGAGGCGCAGGCGCTAGCGGGGTTGCGCAAGCATCCGCCGCAAAAGGGATATGTGGTTTCGTCGTTTCTGCCCGATGTTCTCACGGCAGTTCACAATCTCGATTCGGCGATTCCGCGGGGATTTCTTTGCGAGACTGAGGGGCAGTTACTGGGGTGGCGGGAAATGCCGGCGGAGTGGGTGATTCCGCAGTTCAAACTGGCGGATAGGGAATTGGTTGAGCAGGTCCATGCAGCAGGGAAGAAGATCATGGTCTGGACGGTGAATCGCGCCGAGCGCATGCGGGATTTCGCGGGGTGGGGCGTGGATGCCATCATTTCGGATGAAACCGAACTGCTGGTTCGCTTGCGGCGATAGCCGCACGACCCGGTGGAGCGCCGGGGCGTCCCCGCCACGACGCCGTTCCTGCGCTGCCATTGCTCCCTTAATTCGCCTCATTTACATTGAACAGGATGTCCACCACAGGCGAACGATTCGAGCGAGCGGTTCAGATCATGGCGCGGTTGCGGGCTCCGGGCGGATGCCCGTGGGATCGCGAACAGACCTTCGATACCATCAAACCTTATACGCTGGAAGAAACCTACGAAGTTCTTGAAGCGATCGACAATCGCGATTGGCCCGAACTGACGGGCGAGTTGGGCGACCTTCTCTTGCAGGTCCTGTTCTATTCGCAGATGGCCAACGAGGAAGGCCACTTCTCGGTGGATGATGTGCTCGACCGGCTTTCGAACAAATTGGTGGACCGGCATCCGCACGTGTTTGGCGACGTGAAAGCCGACACTCCTGCCGAAGTGCTGCGCAACTGGGAGGCGCTGAAGGCGGAAGAGAAGAAGAAGCGATTGGCGGCGGGCGGAGGTAAGAAGGCAGACGACGCAGCGGGCGCCGATGCTCCATCGGTGCTCTCGGGCGTGTCTTCGAAAATGCCGGCGCTGATGGAGGCTTATAAACTCAGCTCGCGCGCCGCGCATGTCGGATTCGACTGGCCCGAGATCGAAGGTCTGTTCGAAAAGCTGGCGGAAGAAACCGCGGAGTTGCGCGAGGAATTGAAGCCTGCGCCCGTCAAGGGGCCTTCGAACACCGGGATTGCCGGGTCCGGAAAGCCGCAGGTGTCGCCGGAACTGCGCGAGCGTCTGGAAGATGAAGTTGGAGATCTGTTCTTTGTGCTTGTGAACATTGCGCGCTATCTTTCGCTCGATCCGGAGTCGGCGTTGCGGAAGACGAATCGCAAATTCAAGCGCCGATTTCAATGGATGGAGGAGCGCCTGCGCGCCAGTGGACGAACGCCGCTGCAGGCGTCGATGAATGAACTGGAAACTCTATGGAAACAAGCCAAGCGGCAGGAAAGACCAGAGTGACTACGGGAGGAGTGACCATCCGCAAGTGCGAAGCGCTGGAGGAGATGCAGGCCTGTTTTGCTCTGCAAAAAGAAGTATGGAAGTTCTCGGACGCGGATCTGGTTCCGGTGCGGATGTTCGTTTTGGCTTCGAAGATCGGCGGCCACGTGATTGGCGCTTTTGTCGAAAGGGATGAGAAAACGAACGGCGAAAAGAACGGCGACAAAGACTTAATCGGCTTCGCGCTCGCGATTCCCGGGATGCGGAACGGGCACTCCTATCTGCACTCGCACATGCTGGCCGTCCGCCAGCAATATCGCAATGGGGGCCTCGGGCGGCGGATGAAGCTCTATCAGCGGGACGATGCGCTGGCACGCGGTTTCGAACTGATGGAATGGACGTTCGATCCGCTGGAAATCAAGAACGCATATTTAAATATCGAGAAGCTGGGCGCGATCACGCGACGCTACAACGTGAATCAGTATGGGATCACGTCGTCACCGTTGCAGGGCGGCTTGCCCACCGACCGACTGGTGGCGGAGTGGTGGATGAAGTCAAAGCGGGTCGAAGCGGTGCTGTTGGAGGCCCCACGCGCTAAGTGTGAATGTCGGACGCGCATCGAGGTGCCGGCGGAGATCTACGAATGGAAGGCTGCGGCGGCGACGCGTACACAGGCGCTGGCGGTGCAGGAAGGCAATCGCGAGCAGTTCAATAGGGCGTTTGCGGAAGGATTGAGTGTCCTTGGCTATGAGCGCGACGAACGCGGGAATGGACGGTTTCTGCTGGGGGAGTGGGACGAAGGCTGGCGGTATTAGGGACTTTCTTGCGTCGTCGCGACCGCTTGCCCTTGCTGGTTGTGCCCCTCTATACTTGCGGGTCTCAATTGTCTTTGACTGCTAAGAGACTGTTTTCATCCAAACTAAATCATGAAAATCGAAGCCGTAACTCTGCGTGAAATTCATATGCCGCTCGTGCATTTTTTTGAAACGAGCTTTGGGCGGGTTTACAGCCGGCGCATCCTGCTGGTGAGTGTCGAGGCCGATGGAGTGCGCGGGTGGGGCGAATGCGTCGCCGGGGAAGATCCGTATTACAGCCCGGAATGGACGGGAACCGCGTGGCCGACGATTAAGCATTATCTGGCGCCGCTGCTGCTGCAGGGCGAGTTGGATGCCGGGCGCGATTGTGCGGCGCGGTTTGCGAGAGTTCGCGGGCACCGCATGTCGAAGGCCGCGCTTGAAAATGCGGTGTGGGACGCGGAGGCTCGGCAGAAACAACAGCCGCTCTGGAAGTTGTTGGGCGGAACGCGGCGCGAGATTGCCTGCGGTGTTTCGATCGGCATTCAGGACACGCCGGAGCAGCTTCTGCAGAAAATCGAAACTGAGTTGGCGGCGGGATACCGGCGGATCAAGATCAAGGTGAAGCCGGGGTGGGATCTGAATGTGCTGGAGAAGATTCGCTCGCGCTGGGCGGATATTGTTCTGAGTGTGGATGCGAATTCGGCCTATACGCTGGATGAGGTTGAGCACCTGCGCAAGTTCGATGCCTTTAATTTGCTCATGATCGAGCAGCCGTTGTGGAACGATGAAATCTATCTGCATGCGCGGCTGCAGAAAGCGATTCAGACGGCGATATGTCTGGACGAATCGATTCTGAATGCGCGTGACGCCGATTTTGCGCTGGAGGCCGGCGCCTGCCGGATCATCAATATCAAGGTGGGGCGCGTGGGCGGCTTTGGCGAGGCGAAGAAGATCCACGACGTCACGGTGCGGCATAACGTTCCGGTGTGGTGCGGCGGGATGCTGGAATCGGGCGTGGGACGCGGGCACAACATCGCTTTGTCGACGCTGGAGAATTTCCGCTTGCCGGGAGACGTGTCGGCATCGAAGCGTTATTGGAAAGAGGATATCATCGAACCGGAAGTGGAAGTGCGGGCGGATGGAATGATCGCTGTCAGTGACGCGCCGGGAACCGGCTACCGGGTGCGCGAAGACTTGGTGAAGAAATTTACCGTGCGCGAAGAAACGTTTCGCGCGGGGAAGAGTTAGTGGAGCGACGGGCGTCCTCGCCCGTCCGTTATTTGCTGGTGGGGCGAGTTTGCTGGCAACAGGATTTGTCGGGGGCGGCGGAGGAGTCTTCTTTCTTGAGGAGTTCCAGTGCTTGGGCAAAGGTCAGGTCCGAGGGAACCCGCTTGAAGCAGCTGAAAATTTCTGTCGAATTGATGGAGAGATTCTTGAACAGCAGAATCTTTCCGGTGAAGCGCAAGCTCATGCCTGAAATTTCCCAAAAATCGTCGCCGGCATCCTGCTGGTGAACGACGAAGCGGCCGCCGCGATCGAGGTGTCCGAGAATTCCCCAGCCGAAACCGACTTCCTTGAAGAGCGTGCCGTCAATGCTGGCAATGCGGTAACTGGTGGCATCCACGAGTACGTAGCCCTGCATGCCGGTCAGGACCTCTTCCACGCGCGACGGGGGTTCATAGCGGGGATTGGGCCGGAAGTTTAATTTGACCAGAGCGGCGCCGGCCCGGCCAATGCCTTCCGATCCCGGCTCTTCTCCGGCGAACTCATACAGGAAGGCATCGGGGAGTGCGCGCACGATGCGCATGGTGCGTTCAGCGTTCTCGTGCTCCTGTTCGCGTTTCCTTTTGAGTTCTTCGGGATTGAGGACGAAACGTTCGACCCGCGTTTCTTCCGCATTGCGCTGTTCCGGAGTGAGAGGTTTGCCGTTGTAGGCGACCGCCAGGCCAGCCGTAGCTTCCCTGGTTTCAATATAGATTCTTGTGGTGGAACCCTTCGGAGTGGTCTTGGTGCCGCGAAACAGGAAGCGAGCGGTGTCATCGTTGGCCGCCTTAATTTCGTGCTGCACCGCTTTTCGCACCAGTTCCGCCGGATCGTGATACGAAGAAATTGTGGATTGCTGTCCGGCAAGAGTGGCGCCGATGAGCAGCGCAATCCACGCCATCATGCGGACGACGCTGCGAGCGCCGGCACTGCGCGAGATGGAGTTGAGGACCGCCATGAGGGGACTGGGAGCGTGCATTTGGTTTAGGTCATGGTAGCAAACGTGGGTAGCAAATCCGCTTACCGAAGCGGAGGGTCGCACTTGGGTGAAGAGGTGCTTCCGTCGGCTGCTGTAAGTTCCTGATGGAGAATGATTTCCGGCTGCCGGGCCAAGCCGCAAGGGGTCGGAATGATTTACAATCGATTCATTCGCGGCGAACAGAGCGCGAGGAGATGAGGCCTAAGCATGGATGCTCCGCAGACGGGTGAGTTCGCCCACATCGGCAAGTCGGTGGTGATCAAGGGAGAGCTGTCGGGCTCCGAAGACTTGTACGTGGATGGCAACGTCGAAGGGAAAATTGAGCTGCGCAACCACAGCCTCACAGTCGGCCCGAACGGAAATGTGAAGGCCGACGTCATCGCCAAGGCCGTAGTGATTCAGGGTAAGTTGGATGGTGCGGTGAACGCGTCTGAGCGCGTGGATCTGCGAAAGTCAGCGGTAGTAACCGGCGACGTGACCACGCAGCGCATCGCGATTGAAGAGGGCGCCTTCCTGAAAGGGAAGGTTGAAATTCAGAAGGAGGCCGGAAAGGCGACGGGGTCCGCGGCCTCGTAAGCCGGAGTGAACAGGCCGTGCGACCGGGTGCACGGGTCACTGGGTGCACGAATCAACGAGTGATGGCATCTGTTTCTGACAACGTAATGAAATTCTTTCGGAGCTCTTCGAACACCGCAGGTCCCGCGGTCCCGCAGAAGTTAACCCGCCGGTCGAGCGGGATGGGGGAGATTTCACGGCTGCTGAATTCCGAGGAGGCGCTGTGCGTGCTCGACATGGGCGCGACCTCCGCCAACAACATTCGCTTTTTTACCGGCAAGGGGCATAAGAATTACAGCGAAGATTTGTTGCGGTCGTCCCTTGACCCGGCGCTGCGCATTCAGGACGACGCAGGAAATACGGTAGTGGACAGCAAGAAGTTTTTGGATGAGAACCTGGTGTATCCAAGCGCTCACTTCGATGTGGTGCTGTGCTGGAATCTGCCGGACTACATGGAAGAGAGCCTGGTGAAGCCGACCATCGACCGGTTGTGGTCGGTGATGAAGCCGGGCGGATTCCTGCTGGCCTTCTTTCACACCCGCGACGCGGGCCCGGACTCGACCTGCTATCGCTATCACGTGACCGCCACTGACATGCTGGAGATGCAAGAAGTGAAGTTCGCACCGCCCGGACGTCCCGCGTCCGAAAAACAATCTCCGCGCCTGCAGCGCGTGTTCAACAACCGGCACATTGAAAACCTCTTCCGGGATTTCGCTTCGATCAAATTTTTTCTGGCGCGCGATGCCATACGGGAAGTGCTGGTCGTGCGCTAGCCAAGTTCGCTGGTGGAGTGCCGGGCGTCCCCGCCCGGCGGGCTGGACGGGCGAGACGCCCGTCGCTCCATCGGACTTATCAAGCGTTGGACATGCAGGTCGGACAAGTCTTCGCGTGAGCCAGTCGCGCTTTGTGAGCCTGCTGATAAGCTTCCATTTCCTCTTTCTGGTGCTTGCGCTTTGCTTTCTCGGAGAGCCTGGGCTTCACTTCATTGCGGTACAAAAAAGAAGTCCATGCCGCGTGGGCACGGGTCTCACGCTCTTTTAGCTTCTTGTAGGCGGCGCATTCTGAGTCAGGCATAGCGTGACTTGATGATAGTCGAAAAGATTGGCTCTCCGTTCCTGTATTCGGCGATCTCTTGATAGTATGTAGAGTCAGGCATCGGTTCCGCGCGACGTTTTCCCGCCAATCCCGCCAGGTCCGGAAGGAAGCAACGGTAACGGGCTCTTTCGTGTGCAGTGGAGCGCCGGTGCCTGACTTTTCTGTAAGCACGCCGCGTCGGATAGTGACGCCCGGATTTCTCAATGACCCAGCGCCTTTATTACCACGCTCCCAATCTCTACGAATTTGACTCGGTTGTCACCGAAGTCGTTGCGCCTTCTGGCGGGGAGTCTCGCGCGGGCATCATTCTTCGGGAAACCGCGTTTTATCCGACCAGTGGTGGACAAGTCTATGACACTGGATGGCTGGTTACCGCACCAGACGGTTTCGTCCGCGTAGCTGAAACAGCGGAAGATGAAGGCGGCAGAATTGTCCACTACGTGGAGACTCCAACCGCCATTGTTGCTGGAGCCACCGTGCATGGCACCGTTGACCGCAATCGCCGCTGTGAGCACATGCAACAGCACTCGGGGCAACACGTTCTGTCCGCAGCTTTCGTAGAACTGTACCGGATAGAGACGGTTTCTTTTCACATGGGAGAACAGAGTTGCTCGATTGATCTGGCGACGGAGTCGCTGAGCGTGGAACAGTTGATGGGTGCGGAGAAGCTTGCCAACCAGATCGTGTTCGAGAATCGTTCAGTGCAGATTCAGTTTGTCTCGCGGAAGAAAGCAGAGAAGCTTGGGCTGCGCAAACTGCCTCCCGCGGAGCGCGACGAGTTGCGGCTGATCGAAATCGCGGACTTCGATCAGTCGGCGTGCGGTGGAACGCACGTCGGTACCACGGGGCAGATTGGGTCGATCCTGCTGCGGAAGACCGAGAAGGTGCGGCAGGGAACGCGAGTGGAGTTTGTCTGCGGCGAGCGCGCGGTGCGCATGGCGCGGCGTGACTACAGCGCCCTCAGCGAGGCAGCCGGGCTATTTTCGGCGCAGCTCTGGGATGTGCCGGATCAGATCCGCAAGAGTGCGGATGAGAGCAAGCTGCTGCGCAAGCAAAAGGACGACGCGCTCGATCAACTCGCCGAGCTCATGGCATTGGCCGCGCTCCATTCGCAGCCGGAGACGAACGGGCGGAAGATCATCGTGCGGGCGTTTTCCGATCGCGACATCGCCTTCGCCAAACTGTTCGCGCAGAAAGTGACCAGAGCGAGTACGTCCGCGATCGCGCTGGTGGGGAGCACATTGGACTCGCTGGGTCTGGTGTTCGCGCAAACTCCCGCACCGGCTCCTGGCGGAGCGACCGCCGACATGGGGGCACTGCTCAAGCAAGTGCTGTCGTCGGTCGGAGGCCGCGGCGGAGGAAGCCGCGATTTTGCCCAGGGCGGAGTACCGGCAGGCTCGCATGTCAACATCGAGCAGCTTTTGCGCGAGGCAGCGGGTACAATCGGAGCCTGATCTCGAGCGCGCACCGTTTCTCGGGAAGAAAGTCATACGGTGGAGCGACGGGCGCCTCGCCCGTCCGGGCGGGGACGCCCGGATCTCCACCGGTAAGTCACTTTAATGCTGGAACCGCGGCTGATACTCGTCAACCTCCTGATCAAGCTGGGCGTGGCTGCGGCTTTGTCCAGCGCACTGGTGCGCTCCAAAGAATTCAAGAGCCTGATCTTCCGTGAGCAGCGCGAAACCCGGCACAAGATTTATCTGGCGTTGTGGATGGCGATCCCGATCGCGCTCGGCGTCTGGATACGATACAGCGTGAAAAGCTTTCTCGCGGGCGACCTCTCGCTCGAAACGGCGTTGCTGCTGGGCGTGATCGGCGGGCGCCTGTCAGGAGGGGTGGGCGGCGCGCTGCTATCGCTGCCGGCATTGGTCCACGGCGAGTGGGCTAGCTTGCCGTTGAATGTGTTTGCCGGAATTGTCGCCGGGTGGCTGCGGCGGTTCACGCCCGAACAGGAAGATATCTGGTCGTTCTCGCCGTTCATTGATCTCAGCCTCTACCGCTGGATTCGCCGCAATCTGCCGCGGCCGCGCGTATTCGATTGGCAGATCGCTTTTTTTGTGACCATCATTGGTTTGCGTTTCTTGCAGACGGAAATCTGGCGCTTCTGGCCGAATTCCATCTTTAGCCTGGAAAGCCCTGAGCTGTGGGGAAATGGCACAACTCTGAATGGCTACCTGGTGGAGAGCGCGATTTACCTGGCCGTGGTCATGGTGGTGGGCACGGAACTGAAAATCTTCAACAGCGTCCGCATTCAGATCAAGCTCGAAGAGCAGGAACGCCTGCTGCTACAGGCGCGCATGGCGGCGTTGCAGAACCAGATCAACCCGCACTTCCTGTTCAATACGCTGAATTCCATTTCGTCGCTGGTGCGCTTCGATCCGGACACGGCGCGCGAGATGATCCTGAAGCTTGCGACCATTCTTCGGCGCCTCTTGCACAGTACGGATTCGTTCGTGCCGCTGCGCGAAGAAGTGGAATTCATCGACAATTATCTGGACATCGAAGTTGTAAGGTTTGGACGGGACAAGCTCAAGGTGGTCAAGGATCTCGATCCGGCGTCTCTGGAAGCCATGGTTCCCAGCATGCTGCTGCAGCCGCTGGTGGAAAACTGCATCAAGCACGGCCTTGCTCCTAAGGTCGAAGGCGGCAGCATCACGCTGCGCAGCCGCCTGATTAAGTCACGGCTGGTGGTGGAAGTGGAGGATGACGGCGTAGGCATGGAATCGACCCAGGAGTTAGTGCGAGAGCTCGGGCAGGCCGATGGCCTAGAAGGTACGGGGATCGGCATGGCGAACGTCGCGGAGCGGCTGAAGGTGCTCTACGGCGATGCTGCCAGGATGATCATCGAGAGCCGCGAAGGCGGCGGCACGCTGGTCCGGTTGCGGCTGCCCATCCTCCCTAACCCCGAAGAGCTAATGACGACTGCGACGACTGCTCCAGCACCTTTCGGTAAAAATCTTCGTAAAGCGGAATAATCTTGCTCGAGCAGAATCTTTCCTGCGCGGTGGCCCGCGCGCGTTTTCCCATGGCGCGCAGAGCGGATTCATCCCCCAGCAGTTCGATGGCGTACCGCGCCATGGTTTCCACGTCGCCCACATCGGCCAAGAATCCGGTCACGCCGTGGTCGACTAATTCCGGCACTCCGCCAGAGCGTGTGGCGATGGGGACAACCTCACAGGCCATGCCTTCGAGGGCTGCGAGTCCGAAGGTTTCCAGTTCGCTCGGCATCAACAGCACGTCAGCCATGGCCAGTTTTTCCCGGATCTGGTCCTGCTTTCCAAGAAACAGCACATGCTCGTGAATGCCTTTCTGTACCGCCAACCACTCCGCCTGGGACCGATCGGGGCCGTCTCCGATCAGCAACAGCTTGGCAGGGATTTTCTTGCGCACGCGGTCAAAGATTTCGATGACATCCAGGACGCGTTTCACCGGGCGGAAGTTGGAAAGGTGCACCAGCAGACGCTCGTCGTCCCGGACATACTCGCTCCGTTTTTCCAGCCATTCCGGTTTGCGCAGATACTCGTCGCAATTTACGAAGTTGGGGATGACCTCGATGTGGTTCTTGATGTCGAAAATCTTCAGCGTGCGGGTGCGCAAGTACTGCGAAATTGCGGTCACGCCGTCGCTCTGCTCGATGGAGTAGCGCGTAATCGGAAGATAGGAGCGATCGAGCCCGACCAGCGTGATGTCGGTGCCGTGCAGGGTGGTGACAAACGGCAAATGGCGGCGCGGCGGAGTCGCCGCGAGCATCTGCTTGGCCAGCATCGCGCTCACCGAGTGCGGAATCGCGTAGTGCACGTGCAGCAGATCGAGTTCGTAGAGCTGCGAAACCTCGGCCATGCGGGTCGCCAGCGCCAGGTCGTACGGAGGATATTCAAACAGCGGATAGCGCGTGACCTCGACCTCATGATAATGAATGTTAGGTTCCGGCCCGGTCAGGCGAATGGGCTGCGAATAGGAGATGAAATGAATCTCGTGGCCCCGGCGAGCGAGCTCCAGCCCCAGTTCGGTGGCGACAACTCCGCTGCCGCCGTAGGTCGGATAACAGGTGATGCCAATCTTCATGCGCCCTCCACCGATACCATTATTGGATTCGCGGGATGGGCTGAGGATGCAGGAGCGGACAGTCAAATCGCGCTGCTATGGTGACCGGGTGATGATTCGTGCGGGCGGGGACGCCCGGCTCACCACAGCTCGGATCGAATCGCGGTCGCGGCTCTAGTCCTTGCTCGGCTTCTTCGGCGTCAGATCGCAGGCTTGTTTGACTCGATCAAAATTCAGTCCGCCGGGAGAAAACTCCGCGATCTGCCGGCCGCTCCGGGTTCGGAGTTCCACCTTGAAAACCTGGGAGCCGATCAGTCCGCGGGTGGTGCCTTTGTCCATGGAGAGGAATCGGCCGCGCATCCAGTTCCAGCCCTTATAGTAGTGCGCGTCATCGACGCGGACCATCACTTCCAACTGCGGCTGTCCCCAGAAGCCGGGGCGGTTCGGCGGTGCTAGTCTGACGCCGGGATTAAAGTCCGCCAGCTTGAGCTTACCGTCGCTGCAATACAGATTCACTCTGGGCTTGTACTCCGGGTCTTCGCGAAAATAGTTATCCGACTGGATCTCAAAGCGCACTTTCTTCGCGCCCGTCATCTTGCCAGTGGAGCTGAACTCCAGCCATTTTCCGCCGGCGCTGACGCCGTCCGATTCGTCCTGATTAGGAGTCATGGCGCCTGTCTGAGCGGAAGCCAATCCGGCTGCCGCCCCAACCACAAAGAACAGGAAAAAAGCTCTCGCCGCTAACCCGGAACCAATTGCTTTGCGAAACATGAACGATACGTTCAAGGTCTCCTCCAGAAAATTACACCCCTACATACTATTGAACCCCCAGGCTCACGAAAAGTTGTACGGAATGTTCACGGAATTTCGTGTGTGATTCCTATACAGAGGGGCGACGAGCCCAACCTCGCCGCGGTCATCTGATGTATTCTCTTCGATAGGTTAAGTGGACAGGATAGCTGCCGGCCCGGATGGCGAAACTGGCAGACGCACGGGACTTAAAATCCCGAGGGGCGAAAGCTCCGTGACGGTTCGATTCCGTCTCCGGGCACCACTTAAGCGGAAACTCCGGCCTGGGCGAGCTGCTTCTTGTCAACGGCTGCCTGTTTTGCCTCGTTGCTGGCCTCCGTCGCCATGTCACGGACGCCAAACTCCACGCCAATTTTCTTGAGGAAGTCGTTTGGAGGAGTGCCACCCGCAAAAATCCATACAAAGTCATTCGGAATCTCTTGCCGCGTACCACTCACATCGATCACGACAGAACTCTCGGTGAATTCCACCGGGTTTGAGTTGAACAGTACGTTCACTTTTCCTTTGTGCATGGACTCTTCGATGCGCTTCGCGTTCCGTTCTTTGATGCGGCCGAAAGCGGCTTGCCGGTAGGAGACCGTGACCTTGTTGCCCACCTGGAAGGCCAGCCCCATGGCCGCCTCAACCGCGCTGTCCCCGCCTCCCACTACCAGAATCTGCTTGTTGACGTAATGATCCGCTTCGATCAGACGGTACATCACCTTGGACAGTTCTTCGCCCTTCGCCCCCAGTTTTCGCGGAGTGCCCGTGCGTCCGAGCGCCAGAACCACGGCGTGCGCGCGGTACTGGTTGTTTGCAGTGACGATGGTTAGGATACCGTCCGCGCCTTTCTTGATGTCTTCCACCTTCTCGCCGGTGCGCACGTTAAAGTCGGTGCGGTTCAGCACGACGTCCCAGAAGGCCAGGAGAGCCTCCTTGGAAAGTTCGGTTTTCTTGAACTTTCCGTACATCGGAAATTCCACCGGACTGGTCATGACCAGCTTCTGCCGTGGATATTTTGCGACTGTGCCACCAACCTCATCCCGCTCCAACGTGATGTAATTGAGTTTGTTTTCAATGGCGCGAAGCGAGGCGCTGATCCCCGCCGGCCCCGCTCCGACAATCAACACATCGAATACGTCCGGAGTTGCCGGGGCATTTTGGTTGGCGGAAAGCCGACGGGTAATCGTATCTACGCAATCGCGTCCCTGGTTCACGGCGTTCTTGATCAAGGCCAGCCCGCCCAGTTCGCCAACAATAAACAGATTATCGACGCTCGTCTCGTACTCCGGTGTTAAGCGCGGCATATCCGCGCCCATGGCTGGACTGGCCATCACCATCGTGATGGCACCCACAGGACAAGCGTCGGCGCAGAGCCCGTGGCCGATACATTTGTGGCCGTTCACGATCGCGGCCTTGCCTCCGATCATGGCTAGGACGTCACCCTCGGGGCAAACGGAAGTGCAGCCGCCGCAACCAATGCACCATGCCGTATCAATGTGAGGATGCTGGGATTTGGGTCCCTCGGAAAACAGAGCGCCCTTGGCCGCGGAGACGCGCGCCTGCTCCTCCTGCTTCTTCAAGTTCTTCAAGTAGCCGCGTACGAAAAATATGCCTACGATGGCGGCAATCACCAACGCGACGAGCGTATCCATTACGAGCGGTCCCTCAACCTAAAGTGCTCCTTCAAAAAGAGGTATATCAAAAATATCCCATCATCGCGATTAACACTATGTGAACGATGGCCAACAGAGCAAATGTATAGCTGAAGGGCTTGTGCACGACGTGCCAGAGATGGAACACTTTTTGGGAGCAGGAGAGAAAGAGCACGCGCTTGGAGATGGACGCCTCTTCGCGCGCCAGCGCAACGGCGCGCTCCAGGTCAGGATGCTTCGTCTTTAGCAAGCCGCCGAGCGTGAACAGTTGTTCGCCGAAACTGAGATGCCGTCTTCTCAAAGTGGCGATCTTGAAGACGCGGCTTATATCCAGCAGCATCATGTAGACGAGCGCCACCACGGTCGGCAGTTTCTGCACCCGCTCGGCGGAAGGCAGACTCAGCACCGCTCCCAGGTCGGCCTCAGGGAGAATCTTCTGCTCGGCCAGTTGCTCTGCGAGCTTGGCTTGAATGTCCTGGACTTCTTTCAGTGAAAGCTCGGCCGCATTCAGGCTTCTTGGGATCTGTCCGTAAAGGTAGCGTCCGATGACGCCGCTGAGGGAAACCGCGAGCATGATCCAGAACGCGATGCCCGCAAAGCCGCGAAATTTGAACGCCGCGTGCAGCGCAATCACGAACGGCGCGGCGAGCCCCAACAAGACGTGGTTGTCCAGCCAATGCCGTGAAATCCCTTGCCGCCCCAGCCATGCCCAGTTCTTGCGCAAGGGGTAGAGAAAGATGCACAGGAACATTCCCAGCCCCAGCATGCCGAGCTTTACACCAATGGCGCCGCTGGGTTTCAGCAGGGCATGTTTAGGAGAAAACGGCCGCTCGTAGGCGCCGAGAGTGTAGTAGTTGAAGCCATAGGCGAAGATGCCCACGACGAGAGCGATGGCAATCAGGTACCCCACGAACAAGCGGACGCGATGTCCTCTTGCGGTATCAGGCACGGGCTTCGCCGCAGGGGTGGCGAGTCGTACGTTGGTTGTGATTGCGGCTCTGGCTGTGGCGTTAGCGCTCATTTGGTTGCAACCTGCTCTTCGGTGCTGACTGAAAACAGTTTGTAATTCGTGAATGCATGCGTGTTCCGCCAATGCTGGCGGGGGGTCTCGACTTCCACCACCGCCCGCAAGGGGAACCAATACGTTTTTTGCAAATCTTTGAACGGGAAAGGCGCGAACTCTACATCGGTGTGGAGGGTGTTCAGGCCCACGTCCACCATGGTGTTTTCGACGCCGGCGGACATCTTGTTGATCACGGCCGTTTCCGCGTCAATCCAGGCAGTGCCGGAAAGCTCCAACGGATATTCGCGCCCGCGCAGCGCCAGTGCAGCCGGGGTGCGCGTGCCTTGAATATGCCGGAACGCGACTTTCGTCAACCTGTGACCATCCACCACTTCATTGCCCAGTTCGCTGAACTCGAAGCTATTGGCATAAAGCGGATGGAACACGAGAAACAGAGTGGCAAAGCCGTTACTCACCAGCATCGACCGTTTCTTCTTATCCTCTTTCGCTTCGTGCACCGGCAGCCGCGATTCGGAGAGGCTTAACTCGCCACCCGTATTGGCCAGGATCACGAGATAGTCGAAGGTGGACTCTTCTCGATGGTCGATTTTGTCTTTGCCGTCATTCTTGAATTTTTCCTGCAATACGGTTTCCGTGCATCGCACGTCGGAGAATTTCTCCAGATACTCTGACATTTGCTCGCCCGTACGCTGTAACAGGTTCTGCAACTTGTCGGTGGCGGGAGAGGCTGGGATGTCGCTTCCCGGACAGAACCCGGCGCACGCAAGCACAACCAGCGCCGCACGCACGAACTGCTTCCCGAGTTGGTGTGTTGCCATCATTGGTGAACCTTTGTCTTGTTATCAAAGCGGTAGCCCATCGAGAACATATACTGCTCGTAATTCATCTGGCCGCGGTTGATGGTGAAATTGCCTTGTATATAGTAATGCGGACCCAGCGTCGTTTCCCACGTCGTCGTGAGGAAGCGGGAACGGTTGGCCGTGGTTACAGCGGAACTGAAATCCTGTTGCCCCGCCAGTAATTCCAGCCGAAACGTTTCACTCAACTGGCGAGACAGGGAAAGTGACTCATAAGATCCGCTGCCGAACGAACTGTTGAAGCGCGCGTAGTTCGCAGACGCGCGCAGGTGCAACCACGGCGTCTGGTTGACAGTAATGCCAAACATCTCGTTGAGGGACGAACTGGTGTCGCCGCTGCGGTTGCTTCTTCCGAGGGTGGTGGAGAGATATACCTGTCTCGCGACCTCTACGCGTGCGCCCACGCTTAAGCCCTGAAACAGGAACTTGTCGCACAAAGCGGTGGCGCCAATGCACGCCGTATTAAAGGTCGGGACATCGCGGTAATAGTTGTGGTTGAAATCGAGTTCCACCCGCCTGACAGGCTGCACTCGTATCGTGAAAAAGCTGCGGCCGAGACCTGGGCCGGGTGCGACGGCTTGCGTATTGCCAGCGGGACTATCGAGCTGCGCCGCTTCATATATCGCAAAGCGTCGGCTGTACGACACCGTGTCTTCAAAAAACAAGAAAGGCCGGTTGACCGCCCAGTTCAGCATGCTGACTCCGGCGCCCGAGGTGCTGCTGTAGTGCCAAGCCTCATAGGAGCCGCCGTCAAAATTGATGAACCCGCCGCCGATCACGCGATTGGGAGTGTAGTTCCAGGAAGTTGGATCGGGCGTCGATCCGCCAAAGATCCCGACGGTGGCGCCATGGGAGAGCCGAGTTCCAAAATATCCGCCATCAATCGTATCCAGACTCGAAGCCCAGGGCAGGTACAGCCGTCCAACCCCCGCCACCAGATTGGAGTTCGGATTGTCGTAAGTCATGCTCAAGTGATAGGTGTGATTGATCAGGTCTTGTATGGTTTGCGGGCCTGCCGATTGCTTCGTCAGCCGGCCTCGCCAATATCCGCTCAGATTCCAGTAGGTGCCGCCAATGCGGGTGATGTCGCCGCGAAACGCGAATCCTAGATTCGTACTTGTCATGCTCGAAGTGCCCTGGCTGATGGTGGTGATGTAGTCGAGCCCAATGCGGCCTCGCGCACGATTCACCGATGGCAGCGGAGGGCGCGGCACTTCTTCGCGCGCTTCTTCATCCAACGTGTCGCCTTCGCTGAAGGAAATCACCGCCGGATATTGCCGGGTTGAACTCAGCGCGCGCTGCGCCACCAGGGCTTCCGCGTCGCCGCTTGAGAGATACGCCAAGTCCCCGGCCTTTACCGGGCGCTTGGGAGTGTGAATCTCGGTCACCGCGGAGGTCTCCGCGACTCCGCTCACTTCGAGTTCCGCGATAACCTTTGGATCGGCAGCGCTGGCGCTGTCCCCTTGCCGCGCGGGTAGAGTGGTTTCTTTCACTTCCAGCTTCATGCCTTCCGTTAGACCCTGTGCCCGTCCGCCTTCCAGGTAGGCAACTCCCTCGGCGACATACTTCACCCGGAACACGGTGCGCAGACTGGGGTCGTCGCTGCGGGCCATGAGCATTGCGGTGTTGGCGGGCACTGGGGCCGGGGTGGGTACGGAAGAATCAGTGGTAGCTTCCGCGGAGCCATCCCCACCCTTGACTTCATCGGTCTTGGCGTCAGGCGCATCGGTGCCGCCGCCTGCTTTGGCGTCAAACTCTGTACCAGTTACGGGGGCCTTGGCAGTGGCGTTCGGCGCATCGGCAGAGGGAAACCCTCCCGCAGCCACAGCGCCGTCGTGTGCTTTGGAATCTCCGGCGGCTTGCGTCCCTGAGAAGGGAGAAGGCGGAGAACTCGAAGTGTCCCTACTATTCACGGGGACGGAAGTCGAAACGGAAGCGGTCGAGGGAGTCGAAGCGTCCGGCGGAAACGAAGGAGACTGGTCCGCGGCGGAGGATTGGGGCGCGTCCGTCTTCCGCCGGAAGATGCCACTCAATCCTAACGACGTTGGCGAAGCAGGTGCCGGGGACCGGCCCCGGCTCGCACTTAAAGCCAGACCGACCGTTACAACGATCCGGTTGCCTTCCGCCTCCAGGGTATAAGAATGTGCTTGATCCAGATCAAGAACCACACGGGTAACCGGAGGAGCGGCGCTGTGCTGGCCAATGCGCAACCGGCGCACGCCATCCACGTTGACCTCTTTTTGGGTATTGCCGTTCGTTACGGTGCCAGGAAAGTCGAGAAGAATCCGGTCCGGATTTACGGCCGTCTCAATCGACGGCTGAACCGGCGTGCTGAGCGTCACTTCCACACGCAAGCCGATGCTGTCCCGCGCTACCGTCACACCCTGCACGGTTGCGGACCCGGCTGGGTTCTGCTGCGCGGCGGCGGCCGACACCAGGAGCATCGAGATTGCGAGATGTTTGCGAACTGCCATCATATTTTTGTGACACTTGCTAGCGCTCCGCTGAGTCCCGCGTTGCTGCTTGTCTACTATTAACTCTTAGCACATGTGTGGCCAATCGGCTGTCATCCGCCACCGGAGCCGCTTCCACTAGTTCCTTACCCACCCTGACCGCTGCTATGACACTGGTAGCAGTTCACGCTGTTGTACACGTAGCCCTGGACGCCCTGGTGGTTAGAATCCGTTTGCGATTTCGCATGGCAGTTCGTGCACTGGAAAATCGAGTAGTCATTCGAGTTCGTGTGGCACGTCGCACAGACTCCATTCGCGTTGCCGTGGTTGATCGAGAACTTCGTGTACTGGGTGTGATTGAAGGTCGCGTTCAACCAGCTCGTCGTGCTGTGACAGTCCGCACACGTCACCGGGAAGAACTGCGGTTGCGCTGCGTGCCCAGGATTCGTCGTGTTGTTGTAGTCGGTCTGGTGGCAACCGATGCACGCCGTCGGCAGCGTGGTGTAGTTGCCGTTGACGTGGCAGTCGACGCACGCCCGCGGCGGAACCATGTGCGATCCGGTCAGCGGGAACGGGGTGTTGTTGTGATTGAAGGTCGCATCCGTCCACTTAATCGTGTCATGGCAGAGTTCGCAAGTGGTTGGAAACCCGGTGTGCGGCACGGGAGTGGTCGCATTTTGGAAGTCGGTCTGGTGGCACGTAATGCACAGCGTGCTGTTCAGGTTGTAGTTGTTGTTGATATGACAGTCCGTGCAGGCGCGCGGCGGAACCATATGCGAACCGGTCAGTGGGAATCCGGTCTGCGAGTGATCGAACTTGCCGTCCGTCCAAACGATGGTGTCATGGCACTGCTCGCAAGTCGTCGGGAACCCGGTGTGCGGCACGGGGCTCTTGGCGTTGTTGTAATCGTTCTGATGGCACGAAATGCAGGTAGTGACGGTGATGTTGTAGTTATTGTTGACGTGGCAGTCGGTGCAGGCCCGCGGCGGAACCATATGGGAATTGGTCAGCGGCCAGCCCGTCTGCGAGTGATCGAACTTGCCGTCCGTCCAAGCGATGGTGTCATGGCACTGCTCGCAAGTCGTCGGGAACCCGGTGTGCGGCACGGGGCTCTTGGCGTTGTTGTAATCGTTCTGATGGCACGAAATGCAGGTAGTGACGGTGATGTTGTAGTTATTGTTGACGTGGCAATCGGTGCAGGCGCGCGGCGGAACCATATGGGAATTGGTCAGCGGCCAGCCGGTCTGTGAGTGATCGAATTTGCCATCGGTCCAGTGGATGGTGTCATGGCACTGCTCACAAGTCGTCGGGAAGCCGGCGTGCGGCACGGGACTGGTCGCATTTTGGAAATCGGTCAGGTGGCACGAAATGCAAGTGATATTGGTGATGTTGTAGTTGTTGTTGACGTGGCAATCCGCGCACGCTCGCGGCGGAACCATGTGCGATCCGGTTAGAGGGAACGCTGACTTGGAGTGGTCGAACGTCGCCGGCTGCCAGGCTGTGGTCGAGTGGCAGACTTCGCAAGTCTGCGCAAATCCCCCGGCCACGTGGTCGGGATTTTTCGCTCCCACAAAATCCTTCTGATGGCAGGAATAGCACGCCGTACTGGTTAGGTTGTAGTTATTGTTGATGTGGCAGTCGGTGCACGTGCGCGGGGGGTCGGTGTGCATACCGGTCAGCGTAAAGCCCGTCTGCGAGTGATCGAACTTGCCGTCGGTCCAGTGCATCGTGTCATGACACTGTTCGCAGTTGGTCGGGAAGCCGGCGTGCGGCACCGGGGTGGTCGCGTTGTTGAAATCGTTTTGGTGGCACGAAATGCAGGTGGTGTTGGTGATGTTGTAGTTATTGCTGATATGGCAGTCGATGCACGCCCGCGGCGGAACCATGTGCGATCCGGTCAGCGTCCAGCCCGTCTGCGCATGATCGAATTTGCCATCGGTCCAGTGCATCGTGTCATGGCACTGTTGGCAGGTCGTCGGGAAGCCGGTGTGCGGCACCGGACTGGTCGCACCGGTGAAATCCTTCTGGTGGCACGAAATACAAGTGATATCCGTGATGTTGTAGTTGTTGTTGATGTGGCAGTCCGCACACTGGCGCGGCGGCACGGTGTGCGATCCGGTCAGCGGAAACGCGGTCTTTGAGTGGTCGAACGTTGCTGGCTGCCAGGCAATGGTGGTGTGGCACTGCTGGCAGGTGGTGGAGAAGCCGCTCAGGAGGTGACTCGGATTCGTCGCTCCCTGAAAATCTTTTTGATGGCAGCCAATGCAAGCCGTGCTGGTTAGGTTGAAGTTGTTATTGGCATGGCAATCCGTGCAAGCCCGGGGCGGAACCGCGTGTCCGCCAGTCAGTGGGAATCCCACCGAATTGTGATCGAATTTCGCACTCAGCCAGTTGTCCGTCCCGTGGCACTGGTCGCAAGTCGTCGAGTAGGCGTTGGCGACGTGGCTCGGTGCCGTCGTGCTCTTGTATTCCGCTTCATGGCACGAATAGCACATCGTGGACATGATCTGGAACTTGCTGTTGGCCGCGTTCTTGTGGCAGGAATCGCAATCCACCGCCGCGTGCGCGCCGGTCAGCGGGAAACGATTATTGTGCTGCTGAATTTCCTTGATCGATACGCCCCATCCGCGCACGGTGTGGCACTGCTCGCAATTGGCGCCCAGTTGGCGCTTATGAATGTCGGCGTGGCAGTCCTGGCAGCGGGTGCCCACATTGTTGAACACGGGCTTAACGTGGCATTGGATACAGGTGACATTCTGGTGCATGCCGCGCAACGGATAATGGGTCTGATCGTGATTGAATTCGGGAACGGCGCGGATCGGTCTCCAGCCCGCTGCGGTGTGACAGTTCTGGCAGGGAATGTTCAGAGTGCCGTGTGGGCTATGGGTGCCCGGGGCGCCCTGGGTCGAGCCGCTCGCGAGCGAACTGAGGAGCAGCAATAGAGATACGGCAAGGCCCGTAAACTTTCCTAAGGTCTTCATTCGCACCCGTCTCAACGATCAACCCAAGCAACAAAGAAGAGGTAAAGTACTGATTGCTTATGCAATTCTGCGTCCACAGAGCTTACCCGGATGGGAACGGCGAAAAAAATTACGCCAGTCTATGTCGGACGGGTACTGCGGTGATGTCCAAATTCCTATGGGCGGGCGGCATGTACTTCCGAGTGGAGTAACTTCTTCAAAATCTTGGAATTTATTACGTCAGCTAAAACGCTTAAGTCACACAATAGGCGGCGTTAACACGAACTCGGATGGGTTTCTTTTTGGGGCAAACGGACCCACTTGGGTCCGTTCTGGGTCCATCGGACACACACTAGCTTTTGCTTGCGGGCAGAGTTCCTGCCGCGTGGCATCCCTCGCATTGTTTAGGCGTCGGTTGGTAGAAAAGCACCTTCTTGCCTTCGACCATCCGAAACTCTTTGTGACATCCTGCACAGCGGACGTTTTTGTGCAGACCTTGCAAGGCGAAAGAAGTTCGCTTGTCGTGGTCGAACAGCGACGGTTTCCACTTCGCGGTGTTGTGACAGTCGACGCAAGCTGTGACGGTGTTCTTCGCGAACTGCTTGCCGTGAATATCCTCGTGGCAGTCCTCACATTTGGTGGGCGCAGCGGTGAAGTCGGCGGCGATGAGCTTGGTCTCCATGTTCGGCGGCTTGTGACAATCGATGCAGGCGGTGGCCTTGTGCGCTCCCACCAGGGGGAACGACGTCTTCGAGTGGTCGAAGCGCGAGAGCTCTTTCCATGATTTGGTGGTGTGGCAAGCTTCGCAGCCGAAGGGCGTTCCGTCGGGGCGTGCCTGCTGCATGCGCTTCGCGAACTGCCCTTTGTGCGGATCTTCGTGGCAGGTCGCGCAGGAAAGATTCTTCCAGTGATAGAAGACGACCGGCTTCGGCGTCCCTTCAGCGTAGGTCTGCTCTTTGTGGCAATCGCCGCAGGGAACGGCCACGTGTCCGCCGGTCAATACGAAGTGCGACTCTTTGTGCCGGGCTAGCGTAAACGTGGAGGGCTTCATCCCTTGCAGAGTGTGGCAACGTTCGCACTTGTTGAGATACGGAGCCGCCACAAACTGCCCATTGTGCTCATCTTTGTGGCAATCGGTGCATTGCTGAAACTTAACCTTGAAGAGCGTGTCTTTGCCTTTTGGAATATGACACTTCGCGCATTCGACGGCGAAGTGTTTCCCTTCGAGCGCATAGGCTGAGGTGGAGTGATCTTTCGCCGAAAACGTCGACGGTTTGAAGCCTTCCACGGTATGGCAGGACGCGCATTCGACACCCCCGGGCCGCTTGGCGAACTGGCCGTTATGCGGATCGGGCTGGTGACAATCCATGCACTTGGCGAAGGCGACCGGCTTTTTGAAATCTCCGCCCGCGTGGCAACGCGCACAATCCACGGTGGTGTGCTTGCCCTGCAGCGGATACTTGGTCTTCGCGTGATCGAAATTCCTGCCCACCGCAGCCATGGAAACTCGCTTCCAGCTTTCGGTGTTGTGGCAGGACTCGCAGCCTTGCGGGAAACTGCCGTGGTGCGGATCGGTGTGGCAATCCGAGCACTTGGCAAACGGGATTCCGGTGTAGCGCGGTTTGCCGTCGGCGCCCGGCGTGTGACACTTTTCACACTTCACCTGCGCGTGCAATCCGGTCAACGGAAATCGCGTTTTGGCGTGATCGAACTTCCCAACTGTAAGCGTCTTCCAATCGGTGTAGTTGTGGCACTGGAGGCAATCTGCCCCGAGGCGTCCTTTGTGCTGATCTTCGTGGCAGGCGACACAGGCCTGCGGAATGCCTAAAAAGCTGCGCCCCAGGTTCTTCATCTTGATGGTCGCGCGCACTGCGGGCGCGATGTGGTCGGCGGAGTGGCAGCGAGCGCAGGCTACTCCGGCATGCTTGCCTTCGAGAACATAGCCGGTGAGCTTGTGGTCGAAAGTCTTGGTGTCCCACTTGATGAGCGGAAAATCCTCGCCATTATGTTCGGAGTGGCATTTTGAGCACTCAGCGCTGGATCCTGTCGGGATTTTGTAAGTGGCATGCAGTCCCTTGTGCGTGGCAATTCGGATGGCAATCTCGGAGTGGCAGTCGACGCATTTTAGCGTGGCTACGGAACCCAGTTTGTGACAAGCCGTGCAATTGGTGGCGCCGGTAAGCGGCTGGTGCGCCCGCGAAAGCGGACCGGGAGAAATCTGCGCCCCTGCCGGCGTCAGAAGGAAGAGCAAGAAAATTGCGGGCAGCGCTTTGAGCACACAACCGGTCAATCTCTGCGGAGCCACATGCCCTAAATATTCTTCCTGAACTGCCCTAGCTCGACGTCCACTAGCGAATTCCTGCCGCAACATGCCGCCCCCCTTTGTGAAAAGAAGTCGTTTGCAATTTATTGGCCGACAGCACGGAATGCGCCGTCGGAGTTCACCAAAAGGGTCCTGATGCAAGAGCTCCCGAACCCGCATCATCCTCTGAGTGTAAACCTCCTTCGTCTTGCACCAAGTAACTGACGAAGGGCACTTCCAAGCTCGCTGCCGCTTCGAATGAGGAACCCGATAACCAAGCGGCCGCAGCAAATCACACAGCTCTGTGACGCACGCTACAGCGTCACTGGTTGAGTCTCACCGATGATCTGGCCTTTAACTCTGAGGCTGAATGGCAGAAGACCGCAAGGAAGAAAACAACAAAAACTCCGGTGGTCAGGACAGCGCCGCTTTGGATCGCCGCCAGTTCGTCAAAGTTGGCGCCACCTCGCTGGGTGTCGCCGGGTTGGGCGCATGCGTGTTCGGATTCCGTTATCTCTCACCAAACGTGCTCTATGAACCTTCGCCGATCGTCAGCGTAGGCCGGCCCGAACGTTACACGGTCGGCTCGGTCACGCTCGATCCCCGCTTCGGCATTTTCGTGGTGCGAGCCCAGGAAGGTTTTTATGCGCTGAGCGCCGTGTGTACCCACCTCGGCTGCCTCTCCACCTGGAAGCCGGATGCGGGCGTGATTGCCTGTCCCTGCCACGGCAGCACGTTCCGGCGCGACGGAACCACCATTGCCGGGCCTGCTCCCGCTCCTTTACCGTGGCTAAGAATGTGGCTCAGCGACGATGGCTTCCTTACTGTCGATCGCTCGACGACCGTGCTCCCACGTTCCGAGTATGTCCAGGCGGAAACCCATGGCTAGACCACGGGGCATCCCCGAGGGCGCCCACCTCCACCACCCCTGGCACGCGATTGTCCGCTGGCGCGAGGACTTTCAGCGCATGATGTCGGCCCGGGTGCTTGAATCTCAGCTCGGTTTCCGCGTCACTTGGTATCTCGGCGCTCTGACCCTGGGTTGTTTCACCATTCAAGTCACCACCGGCCTGCTCCTGATGCTGTACTACCATCCGTCGATTCCCCAGGGTTATGCCGACATGAAGGACTTGGAGTTTGTGGTTTCCTCCGGCTACATGTTGCGCAGTCTGCATCGCTGGTCGGCGCATGCCATGGTCTTCCTCGTCTTCATGCACATGGCCAAGGTGTTTTATCGCAAGGCCTACAAACCGCCGCGTGAATTGAACTGGATCGTTGGCGTATTTTTGCTGCTGGTCACGCTGCTGTTGAGTTACACGGGCTATCTGCTCCCGTGGGATCAATTGTCGTACTGGGGCACCACGGTGGGAGCGAACATCATGTCTTCGATTCCCGTCGTGGGCGCCAACCTGCGCTTCTACCTGCTCGGCGGCCATACCGTAAATGCGAACGCCTTGCTGCGCTTCTACGTTTTGCACACCATGGTGTTTCCGCTCCTGGTTATGATGCTGATCGCCGTGCATCTCTGGCGCTTGCATGAAGATGGTGGAATGTACGACATCGACAAAAACGGAACCCCCATCGTGCCCGAGCACAGCGCCCTGGCGATGGCCGACTCGCCGATACGTCTGGAAGAGGAAAAGACCCTCTCCTACCGCGAGTTGCTGTTCCGCGAGATCATCGGCATCGAAGCCTTGACCGTGGTTCTGTTTGTGATGGGATTGTTGTGGAAGGCGCCGCTCGAAGAACTCGCGAATCCTCTGCACACTCCCAATCCTGCGAAAGCGCCCTGGTACTTCACCGGCCTGCAGGAGTTGCTGCACTACTTCCCAC
>OBLT010000556.1_pt1 | contig 24120 bp, 21 predicted proteins | sample 1518721 | NCBI WGS metagenome assembly OBLT01 (sample SAMEA3539307, study PRJEB22396) | soil metagenome | biome: tundra; feature: field; material: soil | place: USA | collected 2010-05 | depth 0.15 m | reverse complement strand
TTCCGCCGCGTTGGACACGTGGCCGCCGCCGATGTCCTCCACGGCCAGCAGAAACCGGCCGGGCCGGGCGCGGCGCGCCGCCTCGCGCAGCAGTTCGTCGATCCGCCCGTAACCGCGGGCGGACGGCTTCTCACCCTGTTCCAGCATGAAGGTGAAAATCCGGATTTTGCGTGTCCCAAGGACCGTGGCCCTCTCGATGGCCGCATCCAGCAGCGTCCATTGCGCATCCAGCGTCCGCCGGCCTTCGGGCGTATCCGGAGGAAGCGGGATCTTGAAAAAGCCGGTGTCCAGAACGGAGACGCGAACGCCCTGTTCGTCGAAAATGGTCCGCGCCTGCCGCACCTTCTCCACGGGTTGGTCGGTATTGTATGGACCCCAGATGTTCCGAACCTCGGCCCACGAAAGACCGTAGCGGCGCAGAAAGCGGGCGGCAACCAGCGGGTCGTCATCGATCTCGTCGGTAGTGATGCCGAGTTTGAAGGCGGAAAGCGGCAGGGCGTGGAGACGGCCGGCCAGCGGAACCAGCGCGGCGGCGGCGAATTGGCGGCGTGAAAGAAGGCTCACCACAAGATTATAGCGGCGAGCGGCGCCGGGCGGCCGTTGAGGGGTAGTGTCCTGATATTCAACATTAGGACACTACCCGTTGAGGAGTGGATTACTTCGCCAGCGCCACGCGGCCGGCGTCCGGGGCGTCGTGGTTCGTGCGAACCCGCGCGGCCACAACCAGCGCCGCCAGGTAGAGCATTCCGCCTATGATCAGCGTCTGGACCAGCCCGAGGTAAATAGAGAAGACCAGCGCGCCGACCGATCCCAGCACGCTCGAAGCGGCGTTCAAGGACCAGGCCCAGCGGACCGATGGCGCGTGCCACTCCTCCAGGCGCTGCAAGGCGGTGGGGAAAGGCATGCCCATGACGAAGCCGAGCGGCGCGATCAGCCCCGCGGTGATGGCCATCTTCACGGGAAGGGGCAGCCCCACCAGGGCCGTCAGCAGGGAGGAAATAATCACCGCCAGCAAAGAGGCCAGCAGCGCCACGCATCCCAGCGCTTTGATGAGGCGGCCTTCGCTCTTGCCCAGCACGCGCCGGCTGAGGGCGCTCCCCAACCCGCTCGAAACCAGCATCGAGAAGATCACCACGGTCAGAGCGTAGGTGGGGTGGCCCAGGAACAGAACGAACTTCTGGATCAACCCGACTTCGATCAGGATGTAGCCCGCGCCGATGAACAGGAAGTACAACAGGAACCCGCGCACACCGGGCTGGCGCGGCAGGCGCGTCCCCAGTACGATGGGGGGCAACACCAGGATGAAGGCCGTCGCCACCAGGCTCACTGCCATCAGGCCGAACAGAAGCGGTACGGCCTTGTTGATTTTGAAGTCGGCCGTGTCGTGCGAGGCATTCCTTACAAAGGACCACAGGTCCCGCGGTTGCACCGTGTAGAAGAAGAACGGGCGATTGTCGCTGATGGGCGTGATGTCGAAGATGTAATCGCGCTCGTACTGCTCGGGGTTGGGGCTGCTCAGCAGGTCGGTGAAATGGTTGTGGATACCCGCGCCGGGGAGGTAAACGGTCTGCATGTGGCTGAGCGCGGCCCGCGCGCGGTCCAGATCCGCCGGGCTAAAAGGCTTGCGCGCGATCAATACGGTATCCTTGGCGCCCCAGCCTTCCACGGAGCCTTCGCGGCCCACAATCACGTGCCGCCACGGCTCCTTCTCTCCCAGTTGTCCGAGCGCCTCGATGGCCAGCGAGACCAGGCGCAGGGATTCGCGCGGCGGATCGAACCCCCAGCGCGTGAAGACCGCCATGCCATCGTCGGTGAGGTGCGAAAGGTAGTCGTGGAAAGCGTCGGTAGTATACAGGCTGTTCTCGGAGAGCGCGAACGCGCCCGCGGCGGTGGAAGCCCAGGTGTCCACCAGGGTCGCCTGGATGACCTGGTACCTATCCACGCTGCGCCGCACGAAACTGCGGCCGTCTTCCACATAGATGTGGACATCGGGGCGCCGATATAGATAGTTGCTCCTCTCGGGATACCGCTCGCGCATGATGGTGGTGGCGATGATGGGGTTGATCTCCACGCCGGTGATGTCGTGGCTGCCGGATGCCAGCGCGCGGGCGACGTCCCAGCCGCCGCCCGGCCCGATGACGAGGGACTTGGCGCCGGGGCGGATGGCATACGGCAGGGCGGGACCCTGTTCCAGCAGGTCGTGGCGTTCCTTGGGGGTCAGATGGTCGAAATCGAATTTCGCAATGCCGGTGGCGGCGTCGGCGTCGATGCGGATGTCGTCGCGGTTTTCGGCGTCGATGTGCGCCACGCCCACGCGCGAAAAGCTGTTCCACTTCTGGAAGAACTCGTTGGCGAGGGTCTGGCCCTTAGCGCGGCGGATGTCCACGATGGGGCGGCCGTGGCTGTTGTAAGTGAGGAAAGCGACCAGAATGAGAGCCAGGGCGACGCAGGCGGCGCGGCCCTTCACCGATCCGGCCATGCTGTGCCAGATGGCGCCGGCGGCGGCGTAAATGATGGCGGCGGCGATCACCGTGTTGGGGCCGCCGAAACTATCGAGCAGCGGAATCAGCAGCAGGCAGCCGCCGGCGGCGCCGAGCAGGTCGAAGAAGTAGACCCGGTTGACGCGCTCCATGGTCTCGGAGATGGCCAGCGAAACGACGGTCCCGGCGACGAAGAACGGCAGCGCCGTGGTGAAGTAGACCAGGGCGAGATCCCAGTTGGAGGGGTTGTTCTTCTGCGCCAGAATAGCCGCCAGCGCGCCCACCACCAGAATGCCGTTGAGGGCGCTCAGGCGGCCCATGTGGGTGAACAGGGAACCCTTCCAGCCGGCGACGACGTAGGAAAACACGCCGCCCGTGCCCAGGCCGAAGAGAGCGATCGAGATGGCCAGGAAGGCGAAGTGGTAATAGAAGACCACGGAAAAGATCCGGGTGAGCGACAACTCGAGCAGGAGGGTCGCCATGGTCGTCAGGGCTACGCACAGATAGACCTGAGGCCAGTAGGTGGTGGACTGTTTCACGCGGTTCAAATCCTATGGTAGTGGGTTGCCTGCGGTTTCTCAATGCGCCGCCGCGTCGCGGGCGCGTGCGGAGTCCTCAGACCCACTCCAGGGCGCCCTTCTTGTATGCCCAGATGTAGCCCACGGCCAAAACACCCAGGAACACCGCCACTTCCGCCACCCCAAACCAGCCGAGCATCCTATACCGCACCGCCCAGGGGAAGAGGAAAATGGTTTCCACGTCGAAAATCACAAACAGGATGGCGATGATGTAGAACCGGACCGTGTAGCGGCCGCGCGAATCGGATGCCGCCTTGATGCCGCATTCATAGGCTTCCAGCTTGGTGAGAAACGGGGCCGAGGGGCGGATGAGCTTGGCGGCCAGGATGGCGACGACCGGAAATAGGATTGCGATCACGAGGAATATAAGGATGGGAATATACCCGCGCGGCATGGCAACACTATAACACGCAGGCGGAGTGGTAAACGATCATGGCCGCTACAGAGGGTGCGCGACATAAGAGTGGAAGGCACGCAGCTCCTTGTGGTCTGGGCAAGCTAAAGCATGCCCCACCCATGGCACGCACGAGCTTGGTGGGGCATGCTTTAGCTTGCCCTTTCTCTTCGCGAACTGCGCCACTCAGCCCGGCGTACGGACTACGCTCGGAAACCGGCCATCTCCCGCGAAAACGAGAGAACCCTCCATTGCTATGTCGCACACCCCGCTACGGCTACAATGGTCACCGTGACGGAAACACGCGCGGATTACAGCCGGACACTGGCGAAGGTTGCCATTTTCTCGGGGCTCACGGATTCCGAACTGAGTTTCCTCGTGCAACGCGCTGTGGCGCGGCAGTGCTCGCCGGGAGAAACGGTTTTCACCGAGGGCGAACCGTGCTCGGGGCTGTACGTTGTCGAGAAGGGACATATCCGCGTTTTCAAGAGCTCCGCCAGCGGACGCGAGCAGGTGCTCAGCATTGATGGGCCGGGCAGTTCCGTGGCGGAGGTGCCGGTCTTCGACGGCGGCAATTACCCGGCTTCGGGAGCCGCCGTCGACAACGCCACGCTGCTGTTTGTCCGAAAACAGGATTTTCACGCGCTCTGCCTGGCGCATCCCGAAGTCGCGCTCAAGGTGCTTCGTGTGGTTGGCGCGCGCCTGCGGCGGCTGGTTGGAATCATCGAGGAACTCTCGTTTACGACGGTGCGCCACCGGCTGGCGTCTTTTCTGATCCGCCTGGCCCAGGGAGAGGGAAAGCGCACCGCCGACGGCGTGGAGATCATGCTGCCGGCCAGCCACCAGGAGCTGGCGTCGCAGATCGGAACGGTGCGCGAGCTGGTTTCCCGCAATCTCTCCCGGTTGCAGGCCGAAGGACTGCTCAAGGTCGAGGGCCGCAACGTGATCGTCCGCGATTTGAAAGCCCTGGAAGCGGAACTCCAATCCGCCGATTAAGTCATTGTTTCGGAAGTTTTATCACGTATTGGGATACCGCTTGCTGACGCGACGCGGCTCCGTTCGGAGCCGCGACCGTGAGGGAGCGGTCGTCGCGGAATACGTGACCGCATTTCTGAAACGGTGTACTAATTATGAGCTATCCACTGTTTTTCTTCCGCCGTCCGTGACTAAAGTCATAGGCGGGCAATTCCAGCCACGATACTCTCATGACATGGAACGCGGTGGCACGAGGCCGCGAGGAGATAAACGATGAGCGTGACGACAGAGAGAACCGTACGGGAATTGGTCTTGGAATTTCCGGCGGCAACGCGGGTTTTTGAAAAGCTGGGCATCGATTATTGCTGCGGCGGCGGCAAGACCCTGGAAGAGGCCTGCCACGCGGCCCATGTGGCGCCGGACCAGGTGATGGACTCGCTGGAGGTGGCGGACCAGACGGAGCGGGCCGTGCGGAAAGACCGGGACTGGCAGACCGCGCCGCTTTCCGACCTGATCGCGCACATTAAGAACACGCACCACCAGTACACGCGCGAGGAGATGGCGCGCCTCGGCCCGCTGTTCGACAAGGTTTGCTCCGTCCATGGAAAGAATCACCCCGAACTGGACGGCATTCGCGCGACCTTCGGCGGCCTCGTCCAGGAGCTGACAATGCACATGATGAAGGAGGAAATGGTACTGTTCCCGTACATTGTGCGCATGGAAGAAGCGGCGATCGAGAAGGAACCCGTTCTGCCGCCGCCTTTCGGCAGCGTGCGGAATCCGGTGGCGATGATGATGCACGAGCACGACTCCGCCGGGAATGCGTTGCGCGAGATGCGCCAGGCGAGCAGTGGTTTCGCCGCGCCGCCCGATGCCTGTATCAGCTTTCAAACCCTCTACCGGGCGCTGGCGGAGTTCGAAGCCGATCTGCACCAGCACATCCATCTGGAGAACAACATTCTGTTTCCGCGCGCGGTCGAGATGGAACGGGCGCATTGAGGGAAGGTCCAGAGGCGCCCGCCATCATGGCGGCGCGCGAGACCGGCTTGTCGCGCCTGCTGATGGTCTACATCGCAACGGGACTGGTGTTCATGCTCTTTCCGGGCACGTTCCTGGGCGTATGGAATCTGCTCGCAATCAGCAACCATCGAGCGCCGGGCGCGGTTTCCGCGGCCTGGGTGCAGGCTCACGGCCACGCGCAAATCTTCGGTTGGATCGGCACGTTCATCCTCGGCATCGGTTTTTATTCCATCCCCAAGCTGCGCCGCCTGAACCGGTTTGCCCTCTCGGCGGCATGGGCATCCTGGATGTTGTGGACTTGCGGCGTGACGCTTCGCTGGCTGGCCGGGGTTTACCAGTGGCAGTGGCGGATCCTGCTGCCGGTTTCAGCAACATTCGAATTGCTCGCCTTTCTGATCTTCTTTCGCTGCGTTTCCGGCCACCGCCCCGAGGACTCGGGCAAGAAAGCGCTGGAGGAGTGGGTCTTCCTGGTGATTGCGGGCACTGCCGGCCTGCTGCTCACCCTCATCATTAACTTCGGCGCCGCGCTGTTCCTCGCGTTCCGCGGATGGTCGCCCGAACTGCCGTCCGGCTTCGACCAGCGTTTTCTGGTACTCCAGACCTGGGGATTCCTGGTCCCGTTTGTCTGGGGCTTTAGCGCAAAATGGCTGCCTGTTTTTCTGGGATTGCGGCCGGTGCGCGGGCGCGTGCTGCTGGCGGCGGCCGCCGTGAACTCCGCCGGCGTGATTGCCGGGCTGGCAGGTTGGATGATCGCGGCGGTATTCCTGCTGCTCGCGGGAATCGTCGCTGCCATTTATGCGCTCCGGCTTTTTGAGTGGCCGCGTAGCGCTGCAAAGGTCAAGGGCGTACACGCGACCTATCCCGTATTCGTCCGGCTGGCGTATGTGTGGGCGACGATTGCGGCTGGGCTCGGGATTTGGGCCGCATTGACGGCGAACTCTCACGGGATTTGGGGCGCCTCGCGCCACGCGCTGACGGTGGGCTTCCTGGCCACAATGGTGTTCTCGGTGGGGCAGCGCGTCCTGCCGGCCTTCTCCGGAATGCGCCTGCTGTTCAGTCCTCAGCTCATGTTTCTGGGGTTGCTGCTGCTCACGGTTGGATGTTTGCTCCGCGTCGGTTCCGAGATCCTGGCATATCGGGAGTTCGCGCACGCGGCCTGGTCCTGGCTGCCGGTTTCAGCGGTCACCGAAATGACGGCGGTAACGATCTTTGCGGTAAACTTGCTGGCGACATTTGCCGTGCGGCCGCAACTCCAACAGATCTCATAGAGGGAGCTCTCACGAAAGGTTCTCATACATGGCTTACAAGAAATTGTGGATTGCCCTGGCGTTGGTCGTGGCCGTTTCCTTCGCCGTTCTGGGTGGCGTTGGAATCAAGGTCCTCCGCAGCGCTCCGCCCATTCCTTCGCAGGTAGTGACATCGGACGGGCGCGTGTTGTTCGACGGCGCAACCATCCAGGATGGGCAGGGCGCCTGGCAGTCGATCGGCGGGCAGGAAGTCGGCACCATCTGGGGGCACGGCTCCTACGTCGCTCCCGACTGGTCCGCCGACTGGCTGCATCGCGAGAGCATGTTCATTCTGGATCGCTGGGCGGCGAAATCGGGAGCCGCGAACTATGCGGCGCTCGGTCCGGAGCAACAGGCGGCCCTGCAAGCGCGGCTGCGGCTGCTCATGCGGACCAACACCTACGATCCGGGAACCGGCCGCATCACCCTCGACCCGATTCGCGCCGAAGCCTTCGACGAGTTGGACCGCTACTACTCCGGCGTGTTCGCCAACGGCCGCAGCGAATACGCCATCCCGCGCGGCGCTCTCAGCGACCCCGTCAAGCTTCGCCAAATGAGCTCGTTCTTCTGGTGGACCGCATGGGCCGCGTCGACCGACCGTCCCGGCTCCCAGGCGACCTACACGCAGAACTGGCCGCACGAGCCCCTGATCGGGAATGCGCCGACCAGCGGCACGCTCGTGTGGAGCATCGTCAGCTTCGTTCTGCTGCTGGCCGGCGTGGGCGGCATGGTCTGGTACTTCGCGTCGCAGCCGCGAACGGTGGCGGAAGGGCTGCTTCCCGAACTCGACCCCTTGCTCGGACTCAAGCCTACTCCTTCGCAGCGCGCTACCGTGAAATACTTCTTCGTCGTCGCGGCGCTGTGGGTGGTGCAGGTGGGGCTCGGCGCGATTACCGCGCATTACGGCGTCGAGGGGTCCGGCTTCTACGGGATACCGCTCGACCGCTGGCTGCCCTACAGCGTGGTGCGCACGTGGCACTTGCAGATCGGACTGTTCTGGATCGCGACTTCCTGGCTGGCGACCGGGCTCTATATGGCCCCCGCCGTCAGCGGCGCGGAGCCCAAAGGCCAGCGGCTGGGAGTCAATCTCCTGTTCGGCGCGCTGCTCTTCGTGGTGGTCGGCTCGCTCGCCGGCGAATGGATGGGCATCCAGCATAAACTCGGCAACCTGTGGTTCTGGTTCGGCACGCAAGGTTACGAATACGTGGACCTGGGCCGCTTCTGGCAGATCCTGCTCTTCGTTGGACTGACTTTCTGGCTGTGGCTGATGTGGCGCGCTTTAAAGCCGGCGCTCGCCAAGCGCGACGAGAACCACGCGTTGCTGCTGATGTTTCTGCTGTCGAGCGTGGCCATCCCGCTTTTCTACGCAGCCGGGCTGATGTACGGCCAGCGCAGCAACCTGGTCACCGCGGAATACTGGCGCTGGTGGGTGGTGCATCTTTGGGTGGAAGGCTTCTTTGAGGTATTCTCCACCGTGGTGATCGCTTTCCTGCTCACCAGACTGAAGCTGCTCTCGGTGACCACGGCCACGCGCGCCGTCATGTTCTCGACGGCCGTGTTCCTCTCGGGCGGCATCATTGGCACGTTCCACCACCTGTACTTCGCCGGAACGCCAAACATAGTCCTCAGTCTAGGGGCGGTCTTCAGCGGGCTGGAGGTGGTCCCCCTGGTGTTGATCGGTTTCGAGGCTTGGGAGAATATCCGGCTGGCGCGCTCCCGCCAGCAGCATGTGTGGGTCGCGGCCTACAAGTGGCCCATCTACTTCTTCGTTGCCGTGGCCTTCTGGAACTTCGTCGGCGCCGGCCTCTTCGGGTTCCTGATCAATCCGCCCATCGCGCTTTATTACATGCAAGGACTGAACACCACGCCGGTCCACGGCCACACCGCCCTGTTCGGGGTGTATGGAATGCTCGGCCTGGGCCTGATGCTGTTCTGCCTGCGCGCGCTACGTCCGGGCAGGGCATGGAAGGACCGGCCGCTGGCGCTGGCCTTCTGGTGCATCAATATCGGCCTGGCGCTCATGGTGCTGCTCAGCATGTTACCGATTGGGCTGGCGCAGACCTGGGCTTCGGTGGAGTACGGAACCTGGTACGCGCGCTCGTCCGAGTTCCTCCACAGCGGGCGCCTGAACGACCTGCGCTGGATGCGGATGATCGGCGACACCATCTTCGCATTCGGCGCCGTGGTGCTGGGATGGTTCATCCTCGGCTTGGCGACCGGCCATTCTTATACCGAGCACGGCTATGTGGCTGAAGGCGGGTGGGAGGTACAGCCGGGGCAAGCGCCCGTGCTACCCAAGTAGACCTTCGGCGAGTCTTTCGTACGGCGGGGAAGACTTGAGAAATCTAAACTAGTAGTTTAAAATACTCATAGTGAAATTTATCCCTAGGGCGGTCCAAGGCACGTTGCTGGAGGCGGCGCGGAACTTCCCGGCCGTGGTCCTGACCGGCCCGCGCCGCACTGGCAAGACTACCCTGCTGCGCCGCTTGTTCCCGAAGGCCCGTTATGTGCTGCTGGAGGATCCGGACGTGCGGGAGCGCGCGCGTTCCGACCCCCGCGCACTCTTGGAAGAACTCCGGCCGCCGGTCCTGTTCGATGAGATTCAGAACGCGCCGGAGCTGTTCGCCTACATCCGGACCCGCATCGATCAAGACTCGCGGGAGATGGGCCGGTGGCTCTTCACCGGCTCCCAGGAAGCTCCCTTGATGCTGGGAGTCGCGGAGTCTATGGCCGGCCGCGCCGCGATCCTGCAATTGCTGCCGTTCAGTCTGGCCGAGACGAGCCGCGTCAGCCTTCTGCACGGTGGGTATCCCGAGGTACTGGCGCGTCCCAAGGCTCGCGATCTGTGGTTCAGTTCATACATTCAGACATACCTGGAACGGGATGTTCGGGCGATCGTGAACGTCCGGGACCTGGTCACCTTCCGCCGGTTCCTTGCCCTTCTGGCCAGCCGGCACGGGCAGATCTTAAACAAGACCGATCTTGCGGCTCCGCTGGGAGTCTCCGTTCCGACGGTGGGTGATTGGCTGCACGTGCTGGAAGTGACGGGGCAGGTCATCCAGGTTCCGCCCTATTTCGAGAACTTCGGCAAACGCCTGACCAAGTCGCCCAAAATCTATCTTGGGGATTCCGGGCTGACCTGCCACCTGCTGGGGATCCATTCTCAGGCCGAACTGGACCGGTCGCCGTTCCTCGGCGCTTTGTTTGAAGGACATGTCGCGGCGGAGGTACTGAAGAGTCAGGTCAATCGCGGCATGCGGAAGGAGCTGTACCATTTTCGCGACCAGCAGGGGCTGGAGGTGGATTTCCTTTTTCCAGACGGACACGGAAGCTTGTGGATGGTGGAGTGCAAAGCGTCTAAGACCGTTCAACCCGCCATGGCAGGGCCCTTGGGGTCTCTTCGCCGGTCCATGAGCGGCCGGGCGCCGGCCCGGTTGGCGGTTGTCCATCGACCGTCCAGCACGGCGCCACTAAGCCGTGCTCTGGCGCCTGGAGTGGAAGCGCTTGACGTGCGAAGCTTCGTCGACGCTCTGGGTGGCGGGCTCAAGCGGCCGAGTGCCAAACCCCGCCGGCAGCGTGACGCCGGCTGAGCCACAAGGGCCGCCCCACACGCCACCGTGGTGCTACGCTTGGGGCATGCCTGAGTATGAAATCGAGGGCCCGCGGCGGAAATCCTCTACCGTGGCCCGTATCAGTATCGCCGTCATCCTGGTTCTGTTGCTGGTCGGCGCGCGATTTCTGGCTTCTTACGTTATTGAGATCGCATGGTGGAAAGAACTCGGCCAGTTCCGGACGTGGCTGAGCATGCTCTTCTATAACGTGGCGCCGCTGACCGCCGCCACGTTGATCGCATTCGCGGTCCTGTGGCTCGCGCACGCGCGCGCCCTCAGGTTCGCGGGGACCACGCTACGCGAACACCGCCTCTACGCGCGCATCTCCGCGCTGGCGCTGCTGCTGCTGGCATACCTGATCTCCGCCGCTTGCATCGACGCGTGGACGGTAGTGCGCTTCGCCGGTTCGCGCGGCCTCCCGGCTGCCGCCACGACGTGGCACGACGCCGTCTTCGACAAGCCGCTCTCGTTTTATCTCTTCGACCTGCCGTTTTACGGGATGGTGCGCGGCTACGCGCTGGCGCTGGTGATCTTCTGCATTATTCTGTATTGGGTGGCCGCGCGCGGCTGGCAACTGCGGTACAAGATGCCGGACCTGCAGGATGTGCGCGAACTGAGCCCGAGTTTCTTCCGCCTGGAAGGCGGCCTGGAGTCCCGTTTTCTGCGCGGCGCGGCGGTGGTGCTGCTCCTGGCGCTGGCGGTGCGGTTCTTCCTGGGGCGCTACGAAATGGTTTACGACGAGCACGGCTCGTTTCTGGTGGGCATCGACTACGTGGACCTGAACGTCGGCCTGCCGCTCCAATGGCTCGTCATTCTGGCGTGTTTCGCCGCGTCCGCCCTGGTGTGGATGCGCCGCTGGCTGCTGGCCGCGAGCATGGCGCTGGCGCTGGTGATCGCCTTCGCCGTTCCGCGCGCCGTCTCGGCGCTCTACGTGCGCCCCAACGAGATTTCGCTGCAGCGGCCCTTTATCCAAACGCACATCCACGCCACGCGCAGCGCTTTTGGCATCGAACAGCGGGTTCGCGAGGTGGAGTTTCAGGCCCAGCCGGACGCCCCCATCGACACGAGCCAGCACAAGGCCCTGCTCGATAACGTGCGGATCTGGGAATGGCGCCCGTTCCACGACACCATTACCCAACGGCAAGCGTTGCGCACTTACTACACGTTTCACGATAGCGATGTGGACCGCTATATGATCGACGGCCAGTACCGCCAGGTATTGCTGGCTCCGCGCGAACTCGATATCAGCCAGCTTCCCGACGCGCGCGCCAACTGGATCAACCCGGCTTTCATCTACACGCACGGCTATGGGCTGGTGCTCTCGGAAGTCAGCAAGATGACGCCGGATGGGCTGCCCGTGCTGACCATCGATGACGCTCCTCCCGAAGTGAAAACCAAGAGCCTCAAGCTCACGCGCCCCGAAATCTATTACGGCGAGGTGACCCACGAACCGGTCTTCGTCCACACCGCGCAGGAGGAATTCAACTATCCTTCCGGCGAAGAGAACAAACACTCGCGCTACGAAGGCAAGGGAGGATTCCCCATTTCCTCTTTCCCGATGCGGTTGGCCGCCGCGATCAGCGAAGGAGAGCCCAATATTCTGCTGACGGATTATCTCACGCCGAACAGCCGGATGATGATTCGCCGCAAGGTGCGGGACCGGGTGCAGGAGTTGGCCGGGTTCCTCCAGTGGGACACGGACCCTTACCTGGTGATTTGCGACGACGGGCGGCTGGTGTGGATGATCGACGGGTACACCACCTCCGACGCGCATCCCTATTCCCGCGCCGTGGACGTGGCCGATATCGGGAGCGTGAATTACATCCGCAACGCCGTCAAGGCGACGGTGGACGCCTACGACGGCGAGACGCGAATGTACATCTTCGCGCCGGACGACCCGATCATCGCCGCTTACCAGCATCTCTTCCCGGACTTGTTCCACCCGGCCTCCGAGATGCCGCCGGACCTGCGGGCTCACGCGCGCTATCCCGAAACGCTGTTCCGCATCCAGGCCGAAATCTATCGGACCTACCACATGCTCGATCCGCAGTCGTTCTATAACAAGGAAGATGTATGGGACCTGGCTCTCAACGCTTCCGGCCAGGAGAACGGATCGACCCCGGTAACCCCGACCTACGTCATGGCCGCCGTGCCGGGCGAAACCAAGCCCGAGTTTCTTCTTCTGATCCCCTTTACGCCGCGCAACAAGAACAACTTGATCGGCTTGATGGCGGCCCGCTGCGACGGAGCGCACCTGGGCGAGTTGGTGGTGCTCCAACTTTCCAAGCAGCAGTTGATCCCAGGTCCGATGAACGTCTCCGCGTCTATCAACCAGGACCAGAACATCTCGAAGGATCTGACTCTGTGGAACCAGCAGGGGTCGCACGTCTTGCGGGGGCAGATTCTGGTGCTGCCGGTGGGCAATACGTTGCTCTACGTGGACCCGATCTACATTCAGGCCACGGAGGGTAGCATGCCGCAGTTGAAGAAGATCGTACTGGCGGTGGGCAGCCGGCTGATCTACGCGGACTCTTACGACCAGGCATTGGCCCAGCTTTCCAGCGGCGCGCAGCAGTTGGTCCAGCAGGCCGCCGCACCCGGGCCGGCGGCCACGGCGCAACTCGGTTCCCCCGCGCCCTCGTCCGACCCGCGCATCCAGCGCGTCCGCGAACACCTGCGGCGCTACCGCGATCTGGCCGCCCAAGGCCACTGGGCCGAGGCCGGCAAGGAACTGGAGGCGATCGAGGCGGAGGTGCAGAAGTAAGAAGCCAGAGCCAGCGGGGCCAGGAAACGACGCGAGCTTCGGCTCGGCGGTGAGTTGCAATTAGCGGAAAGCTGATAGCTGAAAGCTGGTGCCTGGCCCTACCCTGCTAGACTATATATTCGCTATGGCTATCAGCAAAGATCTGCTCGATATTCTCGTGTGCCCCGTTTGCAAGGCGACGGTGGAACTCAAGGCCGACCAGAGCGGCTTGAAGTGCGTCGAGTGCCACCGCGTCTATCCGATTCGCGACGACATTCCCGTGATGCTTGTGGACGAGGCGAAGATCGAAGAGTAGGCGCGGCGTGGAGAGCGTTCTGGGGAGTCTGCCGCGGGAGGGCCGGGTCGGCATTATCCGGCTCCGGTCGCTGGGGGATTGCGTGCTCACCACGCCCGCGCTGGACATCTTGAAGCGCGCCCGTCCGGATCTGCGTTTGGCTGTGATGGTGGAAGACCGCTTCCGCGATATTTTCGAAGGCAACCCCGATGTGGAGGAGCTTCTTCCACCGCGGCTCGGCGCGTTGCGCCGCTGGCGGCCGGCGCTCTGCCTGAACCTCCACGGCGGCGCGCGGAGCGCCTGGATGACGGCGCTGTCGGGCGCGCGCCATCGCGCCGGCTTCGGACACTTCCGCTATAAGGTCGCGTACAACGTCCGCATCCCGCGCGCGCAGGAAATTCTGGGCGTCGAGCGTAAAGTACACACGGCGGAACATTTGGCGAGCGCGATGTTTTATTTGGGCGCGCCCATTGGCGAGATTCCGCGGGCGAAATTAGTGGCGCAGGCCTCCCGGCCTGCGATGGGCAGGCCTGGAGGCCCGCTCTACTGCGTGCTTCACGCGGTTGCCGCCACGCCCGAGAAGACCTGGCGCGCGGATGGGTTTCTGGCGGTGGCCGAGCACTTGAAGCGCGGCGGACTGGAGCCGGTGTTCATCGGCGCGGCGGGCGACGGCGTTTCGCCGTTCCGCGCTTTCCGGACCATCGCCGGCGCGCCGCTCTCGGAAATCAAGGCGCTGCTGGCCGGGGCGGCGCTGTTTGTGGGCAACGATTCCGGGCCGGCCCACATGGCGGCGGCGTTCGGCGTGCCCTCGGTGGTGATCTTCGGCCCATCGGATCCAGCCATCTGGGGCCCGTGGCGTACGGCCTCGGAGGTTGTGCGCACTCCGGGCGGCATCGGCCGGGTGGAAATTGCGCAGGTCCTCGACGCGCTCACCCGATTGAAGGTGGCCGCATGAAGGAATTGACGCGGCTGCTTTCGTATGCGCGCCGCTATTCGGGGCATCTTGCCGGAGCGGTCGTACTCATGGCCCTGGCGGGCGGCACGCAGGGCATGTTGGCGCTGTTGATCCGGCCCATCTTCGACCGTGTTCTCAATCCCGCCGCGCCGGCCACGCGGGCGCCTCTCTTTCCGCACCCGTTCCTCCACCATCAGGTCTATCTCGACCAGCTCGTTCCCAGCCGGATCTCCAACATCTGGACGATGGTGGCGTTCGCCATCCTGGCGGTTTTCCTCATCAAGGGCGTCTGCGATTACGTTGGCAATTATCTGATCAGTTACGCCGGATTCTCCGCCGTAACGGACCTGAGGAACCGGGTCTTCGAGAAGGTTTTGAAGCAGGGCGCGGAGTTTTTCGAGCAGCATTCCACAGGCCGGCTCATGTCCTCCATCATGAACGACGTGGACAAGGTCCAGGTGGCGACTTCGCAGATTCTGGCGGATCTCCTCCGGCAACTGTTCAGCGCCATCGCGTTGGCATTCGTGGTGATGAGCAACGACTGGAAGCTGGCGTTGGTGAGCCTGACGGTGCTGCCGTTCGTCATCGTACCGACTCTGCGCATCGGCCGCCGCATCCGGCGCACCAGCCGCCGCACTCAGGACAAGCAGGCGGAACTGACCCAGATCCTGCAAGAGACCATCAGCGGGCACATGGTGGTGAAGGCGTTCGGGGCGGAAGCGTACGAATCCCGCAAGTTCCGGGAAGCCGCGCATAAGCTGTTGAAGACCAACGTTCGCTATGTGCTCCAGCAGGCCCTCTCTTCCCCGCTGATCGAAATGTTCGCGGCCATCACGATTGTCGTGCTGCTGACGTACGCCCGGAACCAGATCAAAGCCGGCGCGCTGACCGCCGGCGACTTCACGAGCTTCGTCATCGCTCTGTTGATGCTGTACGAACCGGTGAAGCGCTTGGTGGGCATCCACAACATTTTCGAGCAGGCGTTGGGCGCTTCGCAGAAAGTTTTCGAGTATCTCGATCACGTCGAGGAGATCGTCGAGAAGCCCAACGCTCCGAAGTTGGCGGGGTTCCAGGATTCCATCGTTTTCGAAGACGTTTCGTTCCGCTACCCCGGCGCCCCGAAAGGCTTCCACATTCGCGGTCTCGATCTGGAAGTGAAGGCGGGCGAAATCGTTGCGCTGGTGGGGCCCAGCGGAGCGGGCAAGACTACCCTGGCCAATCTGGCGCCGCGGTTTTACGATGTCTCCGGCGGGGCCGTGAAGGTGGACGGCCGCGACGTTCGCGAGGTAAACCTGGCCTCGTTGCGGGCGATCGTCGGCATCGTGGCGCAGGACACCTTCCTGTTCAACGACACGGCGGCGAACAACATCGCCTATGGACGGCCGGGCACGCCGCCGGAAGAGATTCGCCGCGCGGCGGAGGCGGCCCTGGCGGACGAGTTCATCCGGAAAATGCCGGAGGGTTACGATACCATCCTCGGCGACCGCGGACTGAAGCTCAGCGGCGGGCAGCGGCAGCGCATTGCGATCGCCCGCGCCTTGCTCAAGAACGCCCCCATTCTGATCCTGGACGAGGCCACCTCGCATCTCGACACCGAATCCGAGATGCTGGTGCAGAAGGCGCTGGCCAACCTGATGGAGCACCGCACCGTAATCGTCATCGCGCACCGGCTTTCGACCATCCGCCGCGCGGACAAGATCGTGGTGCTCTCCAAGGGACGCGTACGCGAGACGGGAACGCACGAGGAACTGGTGAGCCGGGGTGGCATCTATCAGCGCCTCTACGAGCTGCAATTCGAGAATGCCGGAACGGTGGTGGATGGATGAGCGTGCGCAGCATGACGGGCTTCGCCAGCGTGAGAAAGGCCATCGCGCAAGGTGAAATCGTCTTCAGCCTCAAGAGCGTGAACCACCGCGGCCTGGATTTGCAGTTCCACTTGCCTCCGGAACTGGACGCCATGGAAAACGAAATCCGCGCGGCGCTGAAGAGCCGCCTGGCGCGCGGCCACGTGCAAGTGCATGTCACGATCGCGCGGACCGGCGGACTCGGCGCGCCGGCTTTGAATCGCGCGTTGCTGGACGTCTACATGCGCGCTTTCCGCGAGGCGGCCGGAATCTACCGGGTCGAAGGGCAGCCGGATCTCAATTCCGCGTTGCGCGTCCCCGGAATGCTGAGCGCCGGCGAGGCGGAGGCCCTCCCGGAGGATGTGGCCAAAGTGGCGCTGGAAGCCGCCGCCGAAGCCGTGGCTGCGTTGAACCAGGTCCGCGAGCGCGAAGGCGCGGCCACCGCGGAGGAGATGCGGCAGCGTTGCCAAAACATCGGCGGCCTGGTGACCCGCATGGAAGAGATCCGCGCGGGCGCCGCAGCGGCCTTCCATAAGCGGCTGTCGGAAAGACTCGCGGAGTTGCTGCAGGGCGCCGCCATCGACCCGCAGCGCCTGGCGCAGGAGGCCGCCCTGCTGTCCGACCGCAGCGACATCGCGGAAGAGTTGGTCCGCCTGCGGATGCACGCCGCGCAACTCGAAGAGATGCTCCGGGGCGGCGGCGAGGTGGGCAAACGGCTGGATTTTCTGTTGCAGGAAATGAACCGGGAATCGAATACGGTTCTGTCGAAGACCGGCGGCCTGGGCGACCTGGGCCTCACGATTACGGATCTGGCGCTGACCGCGAAATCGGAGATCGACAAGATCCGGGAGCAGGCGTTGAATTTGGAGTAAGAGGCCATCAGCCGTCAGCCATCAGCCGTCAGCTTAAGACTGCTGGCGCCCCGAAGCTGAGGGCAAAAAGCTGATGGCTGATGGCTGATAGCTGATGGCTTTTCTTCCATGACCACTGTCTTCATCGTTTCGGCCCCCTCGGGGTCGGGGAAATCCACGCTGGTGGCGCGCCTGCTCGCCGGCGATCCGGGGCTGATGTTTTCCGTCTCCTACACCACCCGCCAGCGGCGCGGACAGGAGGTGGATGGCCGGAGCTACCGGTTCGTCTCACGCCAGGATTTCGAGGCCATAATCGCCCGCAACGAGTTTCTGGAGTGGGCCGAGGTGTTTGGCAATTATTACGGGACGCATCGGGACGTTCTCGAACAGGCCCAGGCCCAGGGGAAAGATCTGGTACTCGACATTGACGTTCAAGGTGCGAGACAATTGAAGTTTAGGGTTCCCGAGGCCGTCACTATTTTTATCCTGGCGCCCTCGCGTCAGATTCTGGAACAGCGGTTGCGCGCGCGGGGCGAAGATCGGGACGATGTGATCGCCAGGCGGTTGCGGGACGCCGCTGAGGAGATCCGGAGATACAAGGCTTACGATTATGTTCTGATCAACCGGGACCTCGCGGAGTCCGACGTCACCCTGAGCGCCATCGTAGAGGCGGAGAGGGCGCGGCGGACCAGGATCGAGGATCTGATCCGACCCATTCTGGACACGTTTGAAGTTTGAAAAGGCATCGAGATTTATGGCTGATAAAGCTCCACGGAACAACGCCCACTGCACCATCCCCGACGACACCGACCAGAGCACGTACCGTTTCATCATCGTAGCGGCCAAGCGGGCCCGGCAACTGCAAGCCGGCGCGCGGCCGGTGCTGCCCACCTCGTCCAAGAAGCCCACGGTCATCGCCATGGAAGAAGTACGGCGCGGCCTGGTGAAGTACAGCCTCACCGGCGAGGCGCCGGAGGCGTTGCATCCGGAGGCCGTGCTGTAACGCCTCCGCTCCCTTGCGGCCGCGGCTCCGAACGCCTTACCGAGCGGAGGCCAACCCTATGAAGATCCTCCTCGGCGTCGGCGGCGGGATCGCGGCTTACAAGGCCGCGGAGCTTGCCCGCCTGCTGATGCAACAGGGCCACGACGTGCAGGCCGTCATGACGGACGCGGCGCAGGAATTTGTCCGCCCGCTGACCTTCGCCGCCCTCACCGGGCGCAAGACGCTCACCAGCCTGTTCGCGATCGAAAGCGCCATCGAGCACATTGCGGTCGCCCAGGAGCACCAGGTCCTCGCCATCGCCCCGGCCACGGCAGACCTGATCGCCAAGCTGGCGCACGGCCTCGCCGACGATTTCCTGACCACGCTTTACCTTGCGTTTACCGGACCCGTGGTGATCGCGCCCGCCATGAACGTGAACATGTGGTCGCATCCCGCCACGCAGGCCAACCTGGAGACGTTGCGCCAGCGGGGCCACCGCATCGTCGAGCCGGAAAGCGGATATCTGGCGTGCGGGATGACCGGCCCGGGCCGGCTGGCCGATCCGGAAGCCATAGCCGATGCCATCGGCCGCGAATTTTCCAAGCGCCGGGACCTGGAAGGCGAAACCGTTTTGATTACCGCCGGACCCACCCAGGAACCGCTCGATCCGGTGCGCTATATTTCCAACCGCTCCAGCGGCAAGATGGGCTACGCGCTGGCTGAAGCCGCCATCGCCCGCGGCGCGCGCGTGATCCTGATATCCGGGCCGGTGCGCCTGGCGCCTCCCCGCGGCGTCGAGTTCATTGCGGTTCGCACGGCGGCGGAAATGCGCGAAAAGGTATTCGAGAACCTCGATCCGGCCGGCATCGTGATCAAGGCGGCGGCGGTGGCCGATTTTCATCTGAGCAAGGTCCCGGACCAGAAGGTCAAGAAGACCGCCGCGCGCATGTCGCTCGAACTCGATCCCACGCCCGACATCCTGGCCGAGTTGGGCCGCAACAAGGGCGACCGCCTGCTGATCGGCTTCGCGGCGGAAACGCAGAACGTGCAGCCGGAAGCTCGCCGCAAGCTCGAATCGAAGAACTGCGACATGATCGTGGGCAACCTGGTGGGCGGCAGCGAAACCGGGTTCGAGTCGGAGGAGAACGAGGTCGTTCTGGTGCTGCGGACAGGCGAGACCGTCTCATTGCCACGCGCCCCCAAGCGCGAGATCGCGGACCGCGTTTTCGACGAGGCGCTGAAGCTGCGGCTGGCGCTCGATGCCTCCCATGGACGCTGAACGGCTTCGACAATACCTGGAGTATTACAGGGACCTGGGGATTGGTACGCTCTATAGACGGGAATCGGGGGCCGGGGGCCAGGCGGGGTACCCGCCGCTTCGGCGGGTCGGGGCTGGGGAACCACGGGAACCGCTCCCTGGCGGTCGCGGCTCTGAAATGGATCCACAGCCACCGGGCGAGACCCTGTTGCAGATACTTGCCGATATCGGAGATTGCAAGCGCTGCCGCTTGCACGAGGGGCGCAACAAACTCGTGTTCGGCGTGGGCAACGAGCGGGCCCCGCTGGTCTTCGTGGGGGAAGGACCGGGCGCGGACGAAGACGAACAGGGCATCCCGTTTGTGGGCCGCGCCGGCCAATTGCTCACGCAGATGATCGAGAATACCGCGAAAAAAGAGGGCATCCCGCTGCAACGGGCCGACGTCTACATCTGCAACGTCGTGAAGTGCCGGCCGCCCGGAAACCGCACTCCCGAGCCGGACGAGATGGAAATGTGCGGGCAGTTTCTGTACCGGCAGATCCTGGCGATCCGGCCCAAGGCTCTTTGCGCGCTCGGCGGCACGGCGGCGCGGGCGCTCCTCGGGCACAAGGAAGGCGTCACCAAAATGCGCGGCAAGTGGTTCCAGTGGAAGGACATACCGGTCATGGTGACGTACCACCCCTCGTACCTCCTCCGGCCCTACAACCAGGATGCCAAGCGCGAAGCCTGGGAGGATCTCAAAAAGGTTCTGCATTACGTCTACGATTGAGAATCCAGGCGGTCCGGATGTTACACTACTTGTTTCGCGCTGAAGAATGCTGCTTGCCAGAGAATTCGTCGCCTACCTTTCACGACAACTCGTCAAGAAACTGACCGCCGGCGTCATCGAGACCACGATGCCGGATGTAGTCGCGCAAAAGACCGCCGACGTGATCAACGAAGAGTTGGCCGTCGAAGACCGTCTGAACGACGAAGTGCGGGACCTGCTGAGCCAATACAGCGAGTACATGCGCCGCGAAGGCGTGAGCTATCAGGATATGTTCCGGAAAATCAAGAACACCCTGATCTCGCAGCGCAAAGTGGTTCGCGCCTCGGGCCGCGATACGGGCGACAACATGAAGCTCTCGCGGGACAAGCTCACGCAAATCTCGCACCAGCTCGTGGAGATGTACCGCAAGAGCCGCGAGCTGCGGCTCAAGAATAAGGACACCAACGCCGTCCGCCTGGAGATCCTCCGCTTCATGACCGAGTTGCTGGTGGCCGAAGAGAAGGTGGACCGCGCCTCCCGCGACAAGGTCCGCTCGCAAAAACGCGAAATCCCGGAAGGCAGCGAGGAGTGGGATCTCCTGCAGCGGCGCTACTACGCCGAGGAGCTCAAGAAGCTCGGCATCGATCTCGCGAAGTAGGCGTGGCGGAAGCGGCCCTTAGCGTTTATATCCGATCATCCTCAGAAATCCACGCCGCATTTCCGCGTCTTCGGCGGTCTCGACGCCCTTCGGCGGGAAGCCGTCGATCACCCCCAGCACGCCGCGCCCCTGTTCGCTTTCCACCACCACCACCTGGACGGGATTGGCCGTGGCGCAGTAGATGGAGCAAACCTCGGGAACGTCCCGAATGCGGCCGAGCACGTTGATGGGATAGCCGTGGCGCATCGCCACCACGAAAACGTGGCCGGCCGCGACCGCTCCGGCGTTGCGCGCGGCCAGGGACTTGAGCTCCTCGTCGTTGCCGTCCACGCGCGTCAGGCATGGGCCGGAAGCCTCGTTGAAGGCGATTCCGAACTTCATCTGGGGCACGGTGGTCACCATCGCCTCGTAAATATCCTCGACGGACTTGATAAAGTGGGTTTGGCCGAGAATCAGGTTCCCGCCCTCGGGGACTTCCAGCGGCACGAGTTTCAGTTCCATAGGAATCATTAATAACGTAGGATAACGCAGCCTGTTTGACTTGGTACTATTAGGTCTATACAATGAAGCGAGTAGCGGAAGTGTATGTCCGATAACAGCATCGCTCTCAAGGGGCCGCCATCCGGCACGGCAAGTAACGGCAAGGCCAAGATCCGGATCGTGGTGGCCGACGACCATCCGATCTTTCGAGACGGTCTTTGCAAGCTCCTCGCCCTGGAAGAAGATTTCGAAGTCGTTGCTCAGGCCCAGGACGGCCGGCAGGTCCTGGAAGTCTTACAGCAATTCGAGCCCGACATCCTCCTCCTGGACCTTAAGATGCCCGGGTTGGACGGCTTGGCCACGTTGCAGCGCCTGCAAGCGGTCAAGAACAAGACTCGGGTCATCGTGTTAACCGCCTCGGACGACAAGAACGAGTTCGTGCAGGCCATGAAGCTGGGCACGTCGGGAATCGTCCTGAAGCAGACCGCAACGGAACTGTTGATCAAGAGTATCCGCAAGGTGCACGCCGGAGAGATCTGGCTGGATTCGCACACCACCCAGGCCGTGATCCGGCAGTTTGTCGCCAACGAGGAGCCGCCGCAAACGCCGCCGCCCACGTCCCAGGTGCGCGACCGCGAGCGCTCGCCCCTGAGCCAGCGCGAGCGGGAAATCGTGGCGCTGGTGGCGCAGGGCTTCAAGAACAAGGAAATGGCGGAGAAGATGTTTATCAGCGAGCAGACGGTGAAAAACCATCTGCATAACATCTTCGACAAGCTGGGAGTTTCCGACCGCCTGGAACTGGCGCTCTACGCCATCCACAACAACCTCCACACGGGAAGATAAAGTGGGGCGGGCCTTTTGGCCCGCGATGACGCCTTCCGGCGTCATCAGCCGGGCGTCAGACCGGCCGGCCTTTCAACCCTCGCCACCTTTGGCCGCGGCTGTGCGCCCCACTAGCCCGCGCCGTACTCCTTGAGCTTGTTGTGCAGCGTCTTGAGGCCGATCCCCAGGATTTCGGCGGCGCGCGTCTTGTTGTTGCGCGTATGTTCCAGCGTTACTAGGATCAATCCCTTCTCGGCCTCTTCCACGGTGGCCCCGACGCGAAATTTGATGCAATCGGGATCGTCCTCGGCAGGGCTCTCGGGGGGCACATCGACTTCGAATTCGGCTTTGCCGCCCAGCCGCCGGACTCTGGAATCTTCCAGGATGCGCAGCAATTTCGCCTGAGTCTGCATCGGCATTTCGCCGATCTCATCGAGCAGCAGGGTCCCGCCCTGCGCCGCTTCGAAGCAGCCCGCGCGCCGCTCGAAGGCGCCCGTGAACGATCCCTTCTCGTGGCCGAAGAGTTCGCTTTCAATCAGCGTTTCCGGCAAGGCCGCGCAGTTGATGGCGATAAACGGGCCCTGGCGGCGCGGGCTGAGGAGGTGAAGCGCGCGGGCCACCAGTTCCTTTCCGACGCCGCTTTCGCCGGTGATCAGGACGCAGGCCTTGCTTGGCCCGGCCTGCTGGAGCAGGGCGAAAATCTCCTGCATTTTGGCGGAAGCGCCCACCAACTCGCCGAGCGACCCTTTATAGCCGAGCTGCCGCTCCAGGTTGCGCTTTTCGGCGCGCAGGCCGGCGTGACTTCCCGCGCGGCGGACCAGCGTTTCCAAAACTCCGGGCTGGATGGGCTTCTCCAAGAACCAGTAGGCGCCGAGTCTCGTGCACGGTCTTGACGGCGGTTTCGATATTTCCGAACGCCGTCAGCACGATGGCCGGAGGCATATCGCCGGAATCCTGCAGGCGGCGCAGCAGGCCGAATCCGTCCAGGCCCGGCATGTTCAGGTCCGTGAGGATTACGTCTGCGGGAAAATCGGTCAGTTTGAGAAGCGCTTCGTTGCCGTCGCCGGCGGTTTCAGGCAACATGCCCCAGGCGGATACCAGGGTCGCCAGACCGCTGCGCTGGCTGGCTTCATCGTCCACGATGAGTACTTTTATGGGTTGGCGCAACGGTCTGGCCCTTGCCGGAAGCTCACGCTATTCCCAGGCCCGTTTCGGGACGCCGCGGTCGCGATCCTTCACGCGGTCGTAGAGATAAAAGGCGGACACCGTGCCCAGCGAGTCGTTGTAGTAGCTCTCTTCGCCAAGGCCTTCTTTCAGGTCTTCTTCGAAATCGTGAAGCGCCTTCAGTTCGTCGGCGGTGGCGGGCTTCCGCTTGCCGGAATGCGTTTGGAAAAACTTCTGGAAGCCGCCGTCCACCAGCGCGCCGATTTCCGGACCCATCAGCATGCCGGCGCGGCCGGCGCCGCGGACAACCCCGCTCTCTTCCTTCAGGTCCATGGCGCAATCCTCGCGCGAGACGCGGACCCAGCCGTCCGCCAGGGGAACGGCCGTGAAACCGGACTTCTTCAGAGCGTCCAGCCGCTCGGGGAAAGTGGGAATCGTAGGGCGCTTCCGGCGAAAGAACATGAATCCATTATAGGGGGTGTGGTTTCGAGGCGAAAAGGCGCAAGCGTTCGCGCAATTGTGGCGCCCGAACACCAGCGCACGGTGTTATCTTACAGTCTGGAGACCTTTCCCTGGGGCGAAGAGGAGAACAAGTACCATGGATGCACAAAATCGAAACGACGCAAACCTGAATCGGCGCGGGTTTTTCAAGACCACTGGCGCCGGCTTGGCCGCCGCCGGTGTGGCGCTCGGCGATCAGTCAAACCCCGCGGCGCGGGCGCTCACGGAAAAAGAGAAGTTGGACCGGATTGCCTCCAACACCTGGCCCATCCGGGACATCTTCAAGACGGCCGGCACGCGCCAGAACCCGCAGATCGACGCGTTGAAGAAGAAGTATGGCGAGATCACCATGCTGGACTTCCCGGACTTTACCAAGAGCACCTTCCCCGGCGTGTACCACATGGACCTTTTCTCGGGGTTGTTTGGCGACTTCACCGACGCCAGCATGTACGCGGCGCCGGCCGGGCGCGGCGGT
>OBLT010000555.1_pt1 | contig 24131 bp, 24 predicted proteins | sample 1518721 | NCBI WGS metagenome assembly OBLT01 (sample SAMEA3539307, study PRJEB22396) | soil metagenome | biome: tundra; feature: field; material: soil | place: USA | collected 2010-05 | depth 0.15 m | reverse complement strand
TCATCGAATGAAAGCTTGGCAAAAGTGGGCGTCCATGTATGGAGCTAAGGGGCGCCGCGCTTTTGCGGCGTCCCGCTTGAGCGCTGGGTTGGGCGTCTCGCGGAGATTTGCCATGACATTCATTGTTTACATATGTCTTTTAAAGGAACCCGGAATTCAGATGGCGATATATTTGTGATACAAGCTAACGAGGGCTTTATCTCACCAGATAAGCGCGAAACATCAACAATTACATAAGCGTTGAGTGCTCCTCCAGTGTTGGTTGCTCCTCCAAATACGTACACCACGTATCTCGATGGCTTTGGCCCCCCGGGTGCTTTATCACTGGCCTTCCATTGGGCATATTGGAAATTTCCCACTTGGCGAATTACATCCATATTGTTTTTGACAAAATCAACAACAAGCGCCATATCCTTTTTATCTTCGTCTGAAAAAGTTACCTTGCATATACCTTCACCGTTATCGCATGCTTCCTGCAATTTCTGACCTTGTACTTTACAATCTGCCATGTCGGTGTTTGTCTTAGCACTTGCCATGCATTTTTGCCATTCACGCATACCAGCCTGTCGGCACTCGATGCATCGATTTTCCGCGAATGCCGATATTGAAGAAAATATGATGATAAGGAACACTACTACGGTTTTTATTTTCATGTCGACAACTCCCTAAGAAGAATGACGTTGCAGTTCCGCCCAACGTAAAGTAGACACCCTAACAAATGCCAGGAAAGGCACCTTCGAGGTGTATAAACTGGCATCCGTCCTGCAATACCTTGTTTTTATTTGAGGAGAAATTATGGCACCCCCTAATTTATCGGATAAAAGCACCACGATAAAACCTTCCAAATTACTTGATCAAGTGCGCGATAAGCTGCGGGTGAAGCATTACAGTATTCGCACCGAGCAAACTTATGTGGACTGGATTAAACGCTATATTTTCTTCCACAACAAGCGGCATCCGAAAAACATGGAGGCGCGGGATGTAGAAGCTTTCTTTACGCACGGTGCATGAGCTGCTCGGCCACTCGGATGTTCCCATCACGATGATCTAAACACACATCTTGAATCGTGACGGCAAAAGTGTGGCCAGTCTGCGGGACAGGTAGTTGCAAGTTAATCGCGCGCCTGATAGCTGCTTTTGTTTATAATCCGCTATCTCCAGAAAGCCGAACATGAGCCCATTAAACATCGTCATCCTCGCTGCCGGCAAAGGCACGCGCATGTATTCCGAAAAGCCCAAGGTGTTGCACGCGCTGGCGGGTAAGCCGCTGTTGCAGCATGTGCTGGATTGCGCGGTGGAACTCAAGCCGCGACAGATCTGCGTGGTTTATGGACATGGCGGGGAAGCCGTGCCGCAAGCCATGCAACAGTATGCGGCAAAGTTCGTCATCCAGGAGCCGCAGCTCGGCACAGGTCATGCGGTGCAGCAGGCGATGCCGCACTTTGCCGACGATAGTCAAACAATGGTGCTGTATGGAGATGTGCCGCTGATCCAGCACGGCACGTTGCATCAAATGCAGCAGGCGGGCAGCGGCTTGGTGTTGCTGACGGTCAATCTAAAAAATCCAACCGGCTACGGACGCATCGTGCGTAATGCACAGGGCGATGTACTCAGCATCGTCGAGGAAAAAGATGCCACCGCCGAGCAACGTGAAATTCAGGAAGTGAATACCGGCATCTTGCTTGCGCCGACCAACAAACTACGCGGGTGGCTGGCGAAGTTGCAGAACAACAATTCGCAGGGTGAGTACTACCTTACTGACATCGTCAGCATGGTCGTGCAACAAGGCGTTGCGGTGCATACTGTGCAACCGGCACACGAATGGGAAATACACGGGATCAACAGCAAGGCGCAATTGGCGGTGTTGGAGCGCACTTGGCAACTGGTGGAGGCTGGACGTTTGCTGGTGCACGGCGTGACGCTGGCCGATCCGGCGCGCATCGATGTGCGCGGCAAGCTAAGTTGCGGACGCGATGTCGAGATCGATGTCGGCTGCATTTTTGAGGGTGAAGTGAGCTTGGGCAACAACGTGCGGGTGGGCGCTTACAGCGTGATCAAGAATTCCACCATCGCCGCTGGCACAGATATCGCGCCTTACAGCCACATCGACAGCAGCGAAGTAGGGGCTAACTGCCACATCGGTCCATATGCGCGATTGCGTCCCGGTACCAGGCTGCATGACGAGGTGCATATCGGCAATTTCGTCGAAGTCAAAAACAGCGAAATCGCGGCAAACAGCAAAGCCAATCATCTCAGCTACATCGGCGACAGCACGGTCGGCAGCCGCGTGAACATCGGCGCAGGCACGATCACCTGCAATTACGATGGTGCGAACAAACATCGCACCATTATCGAAGACGATGTGTTTATCGGCTCGGATACGCAATTGGTCGCGCCAGTGACGGTGGGCAAGGGAGCGACGATAGGCGCGGGTTCGACTATTACCCGCAACACACCGGAAGGCGAACTAACCTTGTCGCGCAGCAAACAGGTGACCCTCGCCGGATGGAAACGACCAACAAAGAAAAAGTAAATAGGATTGTGTTTGATTATAGAGTTGGCCATTAAATAGTAAGCCGTTCGCCCTGAGGTATCGAAGGGCATCTCAGTATGAGCGGGGCTTCGATACCTCAGCCCGAACGGATATCAGTCTTTCTTAATGGCTTTTCACCGGAGTTTAAAAAATGTGTGGAATTGTAGGTGCTGTGGCGCAACGCAATGTTGTGCCGATCTTGTTGGAAGGGCTGCAACGCCTGGAATATCGCGGCTACGACTCGGCCGGTTTGGTGGTGGTGCGTGACGGGAAATTGGAGCGTGTGCGCAGCATCGGGCGAGTCGCTGACCTCACCGAGAAATGCGCGAACACCCAAGGCCACATCGGCATTGCGCATACCCGCTGGGCGACGCATGGTGTTCCCAGCGAACGCAACGCCCACCCGCACATCAGCAAAAATCACATCGCCGTGGTGCATAACGGCATCATCGAAAACTACGAGGCATTGCGTACGCGCCTGACCGCCGAAAGCTATGAGTTCACCTCAGACACCGACACCGAAGTCATTGCCCACTTGATCCACAGTCACTACGCGCGCGGCAATTCCCTGTTGGCAGCAACGCAAGCATCACTTGCCGAGCTAGTGGGTGCTTACGCCATCGGTGTCATTGCGGCGGACAATCCCGATCAACTCATTTGTGCGCGGCGCGGCAGTCCGTTGTTGCTGGGAGTGGGTATCGAAGAACATTTCATCGCGTCGGATGTTTCCGCGCTGTTGCCCGTGACGCGCAAAGTCGTCTATCTCGAGGAAGGCGACGTGGTCGAAGTGGGGCGGCACAGTTATCAGATTTTCGATGCGACGGGAAAGCGCGTGGAGCGTGCCGTGCAGATTAGCGAACTGAGCAACGAGAGTGTGCAGTTGGGCCAGTATCGCCACTACATGCAAAAGGAAATCCATGAACAGCCGCAAGCATTGGCAGACACGCTCGAATCGGTGTGCAACAGCCAGTCTCTGGTGCCGGGAATTTTTGGCGCGGAAGCGGCGACGACTTTTGCTGACATTGACAGCATTTTGATTCTGGCCTGTGGAACCAGCTACCACGCCGGATTGGTGGCACGTTTCTGGTTGGAGGAAATCGCGGGAATTCCGTGCAACGTGGAAATCGCCAGCGAATACCGTTATCGCACCAGTGTGCCCAATTCAAAAGCACTAGTCGTTGTCATTTCCCAGTCGGGTGAAACAGCGGACACACTGGCTGCGCTGAACCACGCCAAGACACTGGGACACAGCCACACCCTCGCAATCTGCAACGTACCGGAAAGCGCGCTGGTCAGACTGTGCAAATTGCGCATGCTCACACGCGCCGGCCCGGAGATCGGAGTGGCTTCTACCAAGGCCTTCACCACACAACTTGCCGCATTATTCTTGTTGACGCTGGTGTTCGCCAAGCAGCGCGGGCGATTGACCGCGCAACAAGAACAGTATCATTTGCACGAACTGCGCCACTTGCCCGGCGCGGTGCAAAAGGTGCTCGAACTGGAGCCGCACATCGCCAAACTCGCAAAGCAGTTTGCGGGCAAGCATCACGCGCTATTCCTGGGGCGGGGTTTGCACTATCCTATCGCGCTGGAAGGAGCACTCAAACTCAAGGAAATATCGTACATTCACGCCGAAGCCTATCCTGCCGGCGAGCTAAAGCATGGCCCGCTGGCGTTGGTGGACAAGGATATGCCGGTGATCTCGGTTGCGCCGAATGACGCGCTGTTGGAAAAGCTGAAATCCAATCTGCAGGAAGTGCGCGCTCGCGGCGGTGAGTTGTATGTGTTCGCTGATGCGAATACGCATATTCGTGCAGCGGACGGCATCCACATCATGCAAATGCCCGAACACGCGGGATATTTAAGCCCGATTTTGCATACCATCCCATTGCAGTTGTTGGCCTATTACGTCGCGCTGCAAAAGGGCACAGATGTGGACAAGCCACGCAATCTTGCCAAGTCCGTCACGGTTGAATAAATTCATATTGTTAGGAGCGGGCCATGCGGGTGCCCGGGCGAAAGTTTTTCGTACCCGCGAGTGTCAATTCCGCATCCAGCTTGCTGGAAAGTTACAAAGAGGCCCGCGGGCCACTTCGACAGGCTCAGGACAGACATGGCCCGCTCCTACAAACGAGGCACCCTCGTGGATTGTCTACCCGAAAAAACAAACCCGCCGAGAGGCGGGTTTGTTTTTTTGACTGAAGCACAGCATTAATTTCAAAAACCGTAAATAACCGAATGCGCGCCGGCTGCCATGAAAAACAGCAACGGGATCGAAAGCATCGTATTGGTACGCGAAGCCAGGAAAGCGATGCGGCGCGCTTTGACCTTCTCTTCATCGGTAGCCGGTTTGATACCAAGAATCTTTTTCTGATTCGGCCAGATCAAACCCCAGACATTAAACAACATGATCGTGCCCAGCCAGGCGCCGATGCCGATAGGCACGTGACCAGCCTGCAGGGTGAAGGCAGCGACAAAAAATGATCCGAGCAAAGCGGCTCCCGCAAGCCAGGTTACCAAAGCCGACCAACGGAAATAAAACAATGCGCGCGGCGCGACATGCTTGGTGATGCCCGCTGCCGTATTGTCGGCAGCTGCGGCTTTAAGCGCCGCGACTTGAACGAAGTTGAAATAATACAGCAGGCCTATCCACATCACGCCTGCCATCAAATGCAGCCAGCGCATAATTGCCGGTACGTAGTCCATTTATGATCTCCTTAAACGATAAAGCATCCGAAACGACCGGATATTAAAATTTTCAAATGAGCGCGTGTGCAAGGATATACAGCGCAACGGTTAGGACAAGGCCAGAAATTACAGTGCCCCACAATGAGTCCAGCGGATTTGTCATGATTTTTGATCCTTTAACTATTGAGAGATGTTCGGTGTTTGGTTTAATACCATACTGCAGTACTAAGGAATAACTGTATAGTGTTTTAATAGCAACGGCAATAGACATCATGTTTCAGCGCATGTTGAAAGTAAAAATTTCAAATGCGATAAGACCAAATAACATCAGGCTGATCAGTATCAGCAAAGTGTTGTAGCGTCTATGCTGATTTAGAATTTTGTGAAGCAATTCATCGTTGCGATTAACGGTGTCGTTGGTCAGATAATGGTGCAGCAGGCGTGGTAGCTGCGGCAGCATGGTGGCGTAGTTCGGGGCTTCGTCACGCAATGATTTGAGAAACCCGCGCCAGCCCACCTGCTCGCTCATCCAGCGTTCCAGCCACGGTTTGGCGGTCTTCCACAAATCCAACTCGGGATCGAGTTGCAAACCCAGTCCTTCGATATTGAGCAGCGTTTTTTGCAGCAACACCAATTGCGGTTGGACTTCGATGCCGAAGCGGCGCGAAGTCTGGAACAGGCGCAACAGCACGCGTCCGAATGAAACCTCGCGCAACGGCTTGTCGAAGATCGGTTCACACACCGCGCGTATGGCTGTTTCCAGCTCGTCCACGCGCGTATCAATGGGTGCCCAACCCGATTCTATGTGCACCTCGGCGACACGTTTGTAATCACGGCGAAAAAACGCGATGAAGTTTTGCGCGAGATAATGTTTGTCGGTGTTGGTCAGCGTGCCCATAATGCCGAAATCCAGCGCTATATATTGGCCGTTCGGCGCAACCTGGACATTGCCCGGGTGCATGTCGGCGTGAAAAAAGCCGTCACGGAATACCTGCATATAAAAAATCTCCACCCCGTTTCTGGCCAGCTTGGGAATGTCCACCCCGGCATTACGCAATTCGTCCACCTGACTGATAGAGATACCATACATACGCTCCATTACCATTACCTGGGTGCTGCAATAATCCCAATACATCTCGGGAACCAGGAGCAGCGGGGAGTTGGCAAAGTTGCGCCTGAGCAGGCTGGCATTGGCCGCTTCGCGCATCAAATCAAGCTCGTCTTCCAGATGTTTTTCAAATTCGGTAATCACTTCGCGCGGCTTGAGGCGGCGACCGTCTGCCCACAACCACTCAATCAAATCAGCCGCCACTTTCAGCAGTGCAATGTCATGCGCGATGATGTTGGTGATACCCGGACGCAAAATCTTGACAGCGACTTCACGACCATCCGGCAGCACTGCAAAATGCACTTGCGCCACCGATGCGCTGGCAACGGGCGTATCCTCAAAGCTTTGAAATACTTCGCGCAAAGGCTTGCGGTAAGCGGTTTCAAGTATCGCGACGGCTTGTGTTGAAGGGAACGGCGGCACTTGATCCTGCAGCTTGGCAAGCTCGTCGGCGATGTCGGTAGGTATCAAGTCACGTCGCGTGGAAAGCATTTGTCCGAATTTGACGAAGATCGGCCCGAGGTTTTCCAGCGCGAGGCGCAGTCTCACGGCGCGTGGTTTGGAGGTGTTGCGCATGAACAGCAACATGTTCAGCGGTGCGCGCATCCAGCGCACCCGCTCATGTGCGAGCAGAAACTCATCCAGCCCGAAACGCAGCACCACGAAAATAATTGTGATCAAACGGAATATGCGCATATTCAGATTTTTCTGGCAGCAAGCAAGCGGTTGATGCGCTGTTCCAGTCGCGCCAAATCGTCGCGCAGCGTATCCACCTGCTGCATGAACGCGGATATTTGCTGTGGCTTGGCCAGTAGCGGGCGTTCCTCCGTCCAGTATTCCGCTGCAGCTTGCGACAGATTCACTGCCGCATTGCGTAGTTGTTGCTGTTTGGTCTGTACGGTTTGCACGATGCGCTCGGCTGCGACATCACCGGTGACGCGGCTTAAATCCTCCGCTACATCCCAGCGCAGATTGCGCGACAGGAAAAAGATTTCCGTTAACAACCCGGCATCGCCTTCGCTGCGAATTTCGGTATGCGCCTTTTCATCATGAAGAACGAGTCGCGGTAATAGCGACGGTACGACCACACACAGCGCATCGGCGCTAGCGGCCGCAGCTGCACTGCGGAGAGAGCCGTCATCGAGTATCGTGTAGGCAAACGAAAACGGCGCGATGTCAAACCGCGCCGTCTTTCCCGCAAACCGCGCGAGACGCTGTAATGCCCAGCTGTTCTGCGTGAGTAGGTGATTCAGCGCTGTGGCAGAAGGATGGGCGAACACGATGAATTAATGCAAAGTGATTTGCTGGATCCCTGCTAGTAACCATACTGATTTCTGGTCGCGCAGATTTTTCTGCACATGCCAGATTTCGTCCACGGTTTCCGGGGTGCCCTTGTTCTCGCGCAACTGACCGGTGAAACGCACGCTGGCAATTGCCAGATCGCCCTCGTTCGCAACTTCCAGTAATTCGCCGTTAATCGCCAGCACATCAGTTTTCTGCGGCGTATTGTCGCGTTCCTGGATCTGCATCGAGATTTCTGCGAACATTTCCGGAGTGGTGTATTCGCGGATGTCGTTCATGTCCTTGCGGTCATTTGCGGCCTGCAAGCGGATGAACGAAGTCTTCGCGCTGCGCAGAAAACTTTCTATCGGGAAATCTGCCGGGATCCCGCTTGCCCCAGATGAGGCAACAGATGCGGCAACGGGCGCGGAACTGCCGCCATACACGTTCTGCCGCACGGCCTCAGGCTCTGTGTATGATGCACCGCTGCCTGTATATTGCATCGGCTGTGGTTTGCGAAATTTCGAGATAAGGAACATCACCACCCCGGCCGCGAGCAACGCCATCAGAATGCCGCCCATCGCACCGCCCAAACCACCCCCCGCAAACATTGCGCCCAAACCCGCGCCTATCGCCAAGCCAGCCAAAGGGCCGAGCCACTTGTTGCCGGCCGGTGCGGGTGTTGCGCCTGGAGTCGGGGCAGCAGCGGGCGCTTGCGCCTGTTGCGGAGCCATCGAACGCTGCTTGCCAAAACTGCCACCACCGCCAAAACGCTTGGCTTCCGCCATCGCGGCAAACAAACTCAGGCAGGTCAAAGCAATCGTCAACAACATCAAAAATCGTTTCATGTATTCCTCATTGGGTGGATAAAGCAAAGCGGGTCGAAGTATAACACTGGCAACTGTACCCACGGTTGCGGCGGTAAGTCAGGCAACGCCATGGGGAAATATTGCTAAGCCCGACTCCGTTACAGGCAAGTCATTTCATTTTGGAGGGCAGCCGGATAATCTCGCCGTCAACCGCGAACACGCCTCTTCCTTGGTGATGTATTGTCCGCGGATGTTTCTGCGCAGGGTCTATCCACGCTTTGACCACTTCAAGGATAAACAGGTTGTACTTGGGTACCATTTTTCCGTCGACGACTTTGCATTCGAGATTGGCGTAACACTCATCGATGAGCGGTGCCTGAACGTATGAGGCGGTCACAGGCGTGAGACTAAATTTCTTGAACTTGTCGACCTTTCGTCCGGAGCAGTTTCCGCAGCCCACCACCTTTTTCGCCAGCACTACCGTCGGGATATTGATCACGCACTCCTTGCTTGCCTTCAGGATATTGAACGAGTAGTTCCGGTTGCTGATCACGCACCCCACCAGCGGCGGCTCAAATTCGAGCATGGTGTGCCACGACATGGTCATGATGTTCGCCCGGCCTTTGCTGGCAGTTGTGACCATCACGACCGGCCCCGGCTCGAGCAGGCGATAGACTTTGGACAAGGGAAAGGATTTTTTTTTGACATTTCAACACCTCCGTTATCTTCCAATGTTGTAACAGTATCCACGTCTTCTTTGGCTTGTCAAAACGGCGGCTCGCACGTCAAGGTCAGCGGCGCTTCACTGAGCGGATGTGCGAAGCTGAGCGCCCGCGCGTGAAGCAGCAGTCGTTCTGCTCCGCTACTGGCTTTTCCTCCATACAACACATCGCCAAGAATCGGATGCCCAATGGCCGCCATGTGCACCCGCAACTGGTGGGTGCGACCAGTTACCGGTTCCAGTTCGACGCGGCTGATGTTCATGACCGCATCATGCGCCAGCACGCGATAGCGCGTGAGCGAGGGTTTGCCGATGGCGAAATCCATCCTTTGTCGCGGGCGATTCGGCCAGTCGGAGCCAAGCGGCAGATCCACCTCGCCCGCGGTGATCTCGACTCGCCCCGCTACCATCGCGATATAGCATTTTTTCACCCTGCGCTCACGGAACAAATGGGAAAGCCGGCGGTGCATATCTTCACCCCGGGCAAACACCAGCAGGCCGGAGGTACTCATATCCAGGCGGTGCACGCTACGGGCATTAGGAAATTCATTCTGCACCCGGGTCGCCAAGCTATCCGTTTTATCCATCCCGCGCCCCGGTACCGAAAGCAGTCCAGCGGGTTTGTTCGCCACCAAGAGTGACTCGTCACAGTAGATAAGGTCGAGGCCGCAGTCGCGTGGCGGGTTGTAAGTTGTTTGGGGCACAGTCGTATGTAGTAAGGTAGCGTGAGTAATGCGTACGATGTGATTAGAGGTTCCCTCAATACTACTTCGCATCCCGGTGTTGAACGTGGGTAGACGAAATCGAGAACTCAACAACTTCGGCAGGATTCTCGGCAAATGATTGCCCCAGGCTGATGGAACCATTTCCCTGCAGGGAAATTTCCTCGCGGGTGATGTGCACCACATTGCCGTCGCTGAAACGAATATAGGTTCCATTGATACTCTGATCGGCGATGATGAATTTGCCGAAACGCAATTCGATGCGAATATGCAGACGCGAAGCAAAATCATTTTGCACGACGATATCGCAAGTTTCTCCCCGTCCCAATGCCACACTTCTGCGTTCTTTGTTGACCTTGAGCGACTGGTCGCGATAACGCAAAATCATTTCATCGTTATTGTCCGGAGACTTGCGGTATGCCGATATGCCGAAACGTGTGTTCTGTGTGTCCTCCTGTTCACAGATAACCTGGTAAACCTCGTGATGCTCCTGCTTGCCTTTGAATTCGGCACGCATGATTTGATGCATCTTGTTCCGCAAATTAGGAGGCAAGGCGTTAAACACCGCCTGAGTCGCCATGATTTGGTCTGCCCTGGTTATCGCGGCGACACGTGCGGCGACATTGACGGTGTTACCAAATACATCATTGGACTCTTTGATAACCTCGCCATAGTTAAAGCCGATGCGGATGTGCAAGGGAATACCGTCTAATGGCTGATCATTTTCCACCGCCACCAGCATTGCGCAGGCGGCATGAAAGGCGGCTTCAGCACTCGGGAAGGTGACCATGACCTCATCGCCTATAGTCTTGATCAGCGTACCTTGATAGACGGAAATTTTGCCGGCCATGGTGTTGATACATCGCGATATCATTTTGCGCGCCAAGTCGTCTCCAAGGCTTTCATAGAGTGCTGTGCTGCCGCAGATATCAGCAAATAAAACGGCAAGCTTTTCTATAGGTTGTGACATATAAAATAGTTAGGGGCGGCTAAGGTAGTTCACTGCATAAAATTGCTTGAATATATTTTTGCATAAAGCAGAATTAAGGGAGCCTCTAAAAATTCAGAGTTCGCCCAAATGCAAGACGCAGAAAAAATTTCACCGCGCCACATATGTTTGATATTTTAGCAAGAAATTTTTTACGCAACGTAGCAGTTGGGATGAAATGTGGATTTTTAGAGGCTCCCTTAAAATTTGTACCCCCGATGCACCGCAACTACGCCGCCGGTCATGTTGAAGTATTCGACCTTTTCCAACCCGGCGTCTGCCATCATGTTCTTCAATTCATCCTGTCCCGGATGCATGCGGATGGATTCGGCGAGGTAGCGGTAGCTGTCGGCATCGTTGGCGATGAGTTGCCCGATCTTGGGCAACAACTTGAATGAGTAGGCGTCGTAAATTTTTTCCAGCGGCTTGGCGACCTTGGAGAATTCCAGCACTATGAGTCGTCCGCCCGGTTTGAGCACACGGCGCATGTCGCGCAGTGCAGCGTCCTTGTGGGTGACGTTGCGCAGGCCGAAGGCGATGCTGACGCAGTCGAAATAATTGTCCGGAAACGGCAGGTGTTCTGCATCGCATTGCGTGACCGGTGTGGTGTAGCCTTCGTCGAGCAGGCGGTCGCGTCCGACGCGCAGCATGGCGTTGTTGATGTCGGTGAGCACGACTTGCCCGCTGCTGCCGACTTTCTTGAGAAACAGCCGAGATAAATCTGCCGAGCCGCCCGCCACGTCCAGTACACGCTGACCCTCGCGCACGCCGCTGATACTGACCGCAAAACGTTTCCAAACGCGATGCAGCCCCGCCGACATGAGGTCGTTCATCACGTCATATTTGCCAGCGACCAAGGTGAACACGCCGGCGACGCGCCTGGCTTTTTCTTCTTCTGCGACGGTCTCGAAACCGAAGTGTGTGGTTTTGCTCATGTGCTATTCCAATTCAGAAAAACATTGATGCAAATGTAGGAGCGGGCCATGCCCGCGATTTGAGAATAATTTCGCGGGCATGGCCCGCTCCTACACACGCAGGCTGCATTAGCTCGCTTCGCGGCTTTGGCCCGCCTCTTCCAGCCGGTGCAAATACTCTTGCCACAGCGCGTCCTGATGCTTGCCCAGATGTTGAAGATATTCCCATGTGTACAGACCGCTGTCGTGGCCGTCGTCGAACTCGATCTTCATGGCATAGCTGCCCACCGGCTCTACGCCGAGCACATTCACGTTTTGCTTGCCGATTTGCAGCACTTCCTGTCCGGGGCCGTGGCCGCGCACTTCCGCAGAAGGCGAATGCACGCGCAAAAACTCATAAGGCAGACGATAGCGCGAGCTGTCGGCAAAGGCGATTTCCAGTTCGCGAGATTGCTGGTGCAGGGTGATTTCAGTAGGCTGTTGTTCTATCATGATTCATAGCGAACGGATTTTTTTCAATAGCGCGGTAGTGGAACGTTCATGCAAAAACGGGATGCTATGCACTGACCCGCCCCAGCCTTGCACTTCGCTTGCACCAACGATGTTTTCGATCTGCCAGTCGCCGCCTTTTACCAATACATCGGGGCGGCAGGAGAGTATCAAGTTCAGCGGCGTGTCTTCGTCGAACTTTACCACCAGGCTGACCGATTCCAGCGCGGCAAGTACCATCATGCGGTCTTGCTCGGCATTGATCGGCCGGTCATCGCCCTTGCCTTGCCGCTTCACCGAGGCATTGCTGTTCACGCCAATGATGAGAGACGCGCCCAGTGCGCGGGCTTGAGCGAGGTAGGTCACATGACCGCGATGCAGCACGTCGAAGCAGCCGTTGGTAAACACGATGGGCCGCGGCAATGCGGCTACCCGTGCGGCGAGCTGGTCGGCCGTGCTTATTTTGCGTTCGAAAGCGGGTGCGGAATACATTTAAGGGACCTTTAGTCCAGGTATTCAAACATTCTGACCACGCGCTGCACCCCTTTGGTGGTGCTGGTGACATCGGTGGCGGCATCGGCCTCAGCGCGGTTGACAATGCCCATCAAATATACCGTGCCATTTTCGGTAACGACTTTGATGTGGTCGGCGTTGAAGCGTTTGTCGTTCACAAATCGCAGCTTTACGTTAGAGGTGATCAGGCCGTCGTTGCTGCGCGATGCCAGCGAGCTGATGTTTGAGACGGCAAGATCATTGTTCACATCGCGCACGTTCTTTATGTCTGAAACGATCTTGCCGATTTCGGTCTTGGTGGATTCGTCCAGCACTTCGCCGCTGATCAACACGTTGCGATTATAGCTGGTCACATTGACGTGCATCACACTTTTGAATTGTTTGTCGATGCGTTCAAAGGCATTGGTTTCGATCTGCTGATCTTCAATAAATGCATCCCTGCCGCGGCGATCCTGCGCCATCAGGACACCGGCGCCCACGCCTACCGCAACGACGGGAAAACAGCCTTGCAGCGAACCGGATACCAGCACGAGCAACAGCAGAGAAACGACGCGCACCGTCATTCTCCCAGCAGAAGATAATCAATGATATCGCACAAACAATGCAAAGTTAGCAAATGTACTTCTTGAATGCGCGCGGTGCTTTGTGCCTCCACGCAAATCAATACATCGTCGGCACGCAGCGAACGAGCCATTTCACCGCCATCGCGTCCGGTCAGCGCGATCACGCGCATATCGCGTTCGTGAGCGGCATGAATGGCGGCCACGACATTCGGCGAATTGCCGCTGGTGGAAATCGCCAGCAGGCTATCACCGGGCAAGCCCAGCGCACGCACTTGTTTGGAAAAAATTTGGTTATAGTCGTAATCGTTGGCGATCGAAGTCAGCACCGAACTGTCGGTAGTCAATGCGATACACGCCAGGCCGGGACGCTCTTTTTCAAAGCGATTCAGCAATTCCGCTGCGAAATGTTGAGCGTCGGCTGCCGAGCCGCCATTCCCGCAGCACAGAATCTTGCCGTCGTTGGTGACACAGTCGAAAAAGATTTGCGCGCCGTTGGCGATGGGCTGTGCCAGCCCATCCTTTACCCTCAGCTTGATCTCCGCGCTGTCCTTGAAATGCTTGATGATGCGTTTGTTGATATCCATATTGGTTCGGGCTGTTTTTCTGAAAGCGGATATTAACCCGAATAGTTCACAAATTCATGTCAAAGACCTCTGTACAACGTAGCGAGCGATGGTCAGGCGAGGAGGAAAGCGGTGAAAAACCGCAGTGTATGTGGATATACACGAGGATTTTGAACCGTTTTCCGACAAAGCATCACCGAGCGCATAACCAATGACTTGGTTGGCGTAGTTTGTCAACTTAGTCAGATGGCTAGTTGTTCCATCAGTAGTTGTGCAGAGGGTCTTCAAGCATCGAACGCATTCTTGAGCCATTGCATATTGCGCCCCTGCACATCGTCCAGCAGTACGGCATCGAAGCGGCATGGCGGGGTGCGCGCGAGACTGGCGAGATATTGTTGCGCGGTACTGATGATGCGTTGTTGCTTGTGCGTATCAATGCTGGCCGCCGCACCGCCGAAGCCGGCATTGCGCCGCAAGCGCACCTCGATGAATACCAGCGTTGTTCCATCCTGCATGATCAAATCGATCTCGCCAAAACGACTGCGATAGTTTTGCACGATCAGTTTCAAGCCCTGCTGCTGTAAATACTGCGCAGCCAGTTGTTCGGCCTGCGCGCCACGCTTGATCATGGTGTGTTGATTACTTGATCAGGGAACACCTGTGAGGTGGGTGCGGCAGGTGCGCCGGGCAGCTGGGCGCGTCCTTGTGCAAACACTGCCGGAATCGCCATGTGCTGGAAGTTGTGACCACTGAGATGGATCTGCCCGCTCACGCCGTCCAGCGGCAAAGCGGTATTGATTTTGTTGGCAAGCATCAATTGAATCAGCCGGAATGAGTCTATTCCCAGCGCGTAAAAGCGCTCACGGTCTGCTGAAAGCGGCGGGTTGGCGCGCGGATAAATCATCACGGCGGGATGATCGGGCTGCAACAACCATGGCATATCGACAAAGCGGATGCCATTCAAGTCGTAATTGGTCAGGATGTTATCGTTGCCGACAAAGATTTGCGAGGTGGCATAAACCGGCAATTTGTTTGGCAGGTAAGGGCGAATCAGACGCGCTTTTTCGGCGTCGGCAGCGAGAAATACCATCGTGTCAGTTATGCCGGCGATATCCGCGAACACGGCTGGATCGTCGTTGTATTCGATCTCGCGCAGAATGCCCCTATCCATTCCATTGGCCATACCATTGGCCGGTCCGGTCCATTCTTCCTCAAAAGCAGCTTGCAAACGCTGGGACAGTTGCGTGTGGATGGTGATGATGATGGCCTGATGCAGGCCATGCTGCTTGGCCAGTTGTGCGACTTGCCGCGCTTCTGCTTCTACTGCCATGCCAAAAAAATACAACTGCGGAGCGAATTGACCTTCCACGATGTTCAGGGCCAGGGTCGGCACGGGAATGTCTTTCTCGGCTGCCAGCGCACTGACACCGTTGCGCGTCAGCGGCCCCACCACGACGCGCGCGCCGTTGGCGATGGCTTGGCGATAAGCGGTGACGACGTTGCTGTTCTCGTCAAAATCACTATAAACGCGTACCGGCATGAGCTGACTTTTATAATTGGCTGCCGCAAAAAATCCCTGCTGCACTGCTTCGGCTGCGGAAGCAAAGATGGTCGAATGCAGCGGCAGCAACAGCGCGATATGTGGAAAAGGCTTTTCAGTGGGGAGCACGGGTGGTGCAGGCTTTGCTTCAGCAGGCGCAATCGCCAAGGGCGTCTCAACAATGGTCGCGGGTGGTGCTATTGCTTCACCAACCGCCGCAGGAGGCGCGGGTTTTTCATTGCCAACCACCGGTGTTACAGGCTTTGTCTCAATGGGCGTATGCGGTAAGGCGCTGCTGCAAGCGTATAGTGCGAACAAAGTTGAGAGCCAAATTGAAAGTATGAGGAGTACACGTTGCATAACGAACATCCGCAAAAGTTGGAAGCTGCATTATATGTAGTTGCCACCCCGATAGGAAATCTGCGTGACATCACCCTGCGCGCGCTGGAAGTGCTGGCAGCCGCAGACGTGCTTGCGGCCGAGGATACGCGCAACACCGCCCATTTGTTGGCGCATCATGGCATCAGCGCGAACAAGTTGGTTGCGGTACATCAGCACAACGAACGCGGCGCGGCGGAAAAAATCATTGCGCTGTTGCAGGCCGGGCAAAGTGTGGCTTTTGTCAGTGACGCGGGAACACCCGCCGTCAGCGATCCCGGCGCGTTGCTGGTGCAAGCGGTACGGGCGGCGGGTTTGCGTGTCATCCCAATCCCCGGGGCAAATGCAGCGATGGCGGCTTTATCTGCGGCAGGTTTGAGCGAGCCGCATTTTTTGTTTTACGGTTTTTTGCCGAACAAATCCGCCGCACGGCGTACCGCGCTGCAATCGTTAATCAGTCATCCCTACACGCTGGTGTTTTACGAAGCACCGCATCGCATCGTCGAATGCGTGGCCGACTTGTGCGCGGTGTTGGGCGGCGAGCGGCAAATCGTGGTGGCGCGCGAAATCACGAAGTTGTTCGAGACGATACATGCATGTGTGCTGCATGATGCCGAAGCGTGGCTGATGTCTGACAGCAACCAGCAACGCGGCGAGTTCGTGGTGCTGGTTTCCGGTGCGGTGCCGCAGGCAGGTTTATCGGTCGAAACATTAAACACGCTATCTCTGTTGCTCGAAGAATTGCCGCTCAAACAGGCGGTACAACTTGCAGCGAAGATCAGCGGGGCCAACCGCAACGATCTGTATCAGCGCGCGTTGGCCCTCAAGTCGGCGGAGGGCTGATAAATTGCGGCAGGCCAAGCCTTTTTTCTTGCTATCATTCTGCGGGCAGCCAGGCGTATCGCGCGTTTATCGAGAAGACGCGCTGAAGTTCAAGAATAGGGATGCGCAGGGATGGAGGCATTTTTGTCGGAGTATTTGGGGGGCGCTAAAACAATGAGCACATGCAAAATGAAAATTCTACAACGCGGATACCAGTTCGTGCACCGTGAAGGTGCCTTTGCTGGTGTGTTTTAGGATGTCTACTTAACGTTAGGATTTATGAAATGAGTACGTCCGAGGAACGCGGAGATCATGTCATCGAAATCCGCGAATTCGTCAAATCTGGCGCGATTACAACGGCATCCCGTTCCATTCTTACTCAGTACAGTACGTGGCTCTGCAATTCTGGCGCACGAAGTTTTTTTCTGGTGGAGAGTATGAGCAAATTTGCGAGTTGGTAAGGCTTCATATGCTTCGTACCTTTATGGAAGAGATTGAAAATCGTAACTCCGTTATGCAGCGTCTTGTCATAGTGCTTGCAGTAGCCGCTCTAGTAGTCGCAATACCGCAAATATGGTTTGCATACAAGGCGGACAAAAGAGCAGAGACAAATTCAAAAACAATGCCAGTGCCGCTATCGGAATTGAAATCACAAATGTCAGCCCCCATCCTTGCCCAACCCCCATCCACGCATCCAGTCGCGTCGCCGGATGAGGCCGTGAAAACCACCACACGAAAGCCCTAGCCTTGCTCTTCAAAAACCCTAACATGTCGGTCAAGGCCGATCCCGCGGAGCGGGGCGGCTTACCTTAACGTTAGGCGTCGCATGCCACCACCCGCGGACGAACGATTTGAACAGGTCGCTGTGAAAGCGGAGTTGGAGCCGCAGTTACGACTCTATCGCAGGCTCTGGATTTCGAGCAACGATCTCCACGAAGCTAAGGCGACGATCGAAGAGATCCTGAAATCAAACTTGCCTTACCCTCGTCGCAAGGAGCCAAGTGCTCTACTCATCGCGCTCACAACCGCGTTAGTGGTTTCATACGCAAGGCCTTTCGTTAACTCGCGTGGTCAATCGGCAGTCGCTGAACGAACAGTTCCTGGATCACTACTTCGTGTGCTCATGTCCCGGGAACGTGAACTGCACAACGCGCTCGTTGACATGAGGAATCGGGAGGTTGCTCACTCAGATGCTGATGTGCTTGAACTCTCGATTACGCTATTTCCTAACGGCGATGGCGGCGTATCTCGCGTACCACGCCATCCTCTCCGCCGCATCGAGCTCCGTGCACTCAATCGCATGATTGAAAAGCTTACCGACGAAATCGAACGTCTTTGCGATGGACTCCGAACGCAGTTGCCGTTAAATGTCTGGCTGTAGGCGCGAGTCGATCATGATGCTCATGAATCCAACGGTGACAACTAACCCTTCCATCGAGAGTCAGCGTAGGGCGGAACGCATAGCGGTTCCGCCGCAAGGTTAACTATTTGGCGGAACACACCTGCGGGGCTTCCGCCCTACCTGACTGCAAATCAAATCCACCGAATAAATAGGGAGATACTTTACTTTCAAACAGACGTTTGATACGCTGATTTTGTATAGCCTTCCCCTCTTTGCCCATAGCTGATTATTTTTTTCGCGGAAATCCATATGCCTACTTTTTCCACCACACGGTTTGTCACTACATTTTTCTTGATAACTTTGCTGGCCGCTTGTGGCGGCGGTGATAAGCAGGCAGCAGGCCCAGGGCCGGGTGCGGCTATGCCGCCGCCCGAAGTGGATGTGATAACCGTGGTTCCGGGCCTGGCGACACTCACCCAGGATTTGCCCGGGCAATTGCAGGCCTATCGCACGGCGCAAGTGCGTGCGCGTGTCGAGGGTGTGGTTGAAAAAAGATTGTTTCAGGAAGGCAGCGACGTCCATGCGGGCGCATCTTTGTTTCAGATTGATGCGCGCACCTATAGAGCGGCGGATGTATCCGCAAAGGCTGATCTGGTGATCGCACGCCAGAACGTCGAACGATATAAACCCCTGTTGGAAATCAGGGCGGTCAGTCAGCAAGAATTCGATTTGGCTGTAGCCAAGGCCAAACAAGCAGAATCTGTATCGATTGCCGCAGTTCAGGACTTGGAAAACGCCAGCGTCCCCGCCGCTATTTCCGGGCGCATCGGTCGCGCCATGGTGACGGAAGGCGCCTTCGTCCGCAAGGGAGATGCCACGCTATTGGCCACCATCGAGCAGCTGGATCCCATCTATGTCAACTTCACTCAGCCCGGCTCCGATCTGTTGCGTCTGAGGCAGGCTGTCAAGATGGGCAAACTCAAACGAGCCGAATCCGCCAAGGTGGAATTGGTGCTAGAAGATGGTAGTGTTTACCCGCTGTCTGGCAAGATATTTTTCACCGACATGGCGGTTGATCCGGGCACAGGCTCGGTGTCGCTGCGCGCCGAATTTCCCAATCCCAAACACGAGCTGTTGCCCGGTATGTTCGTGCGTATCCGTTTTCCCGAGGCGTTGGCAGAGAATGTCATACGCATCCCGCAACGCGCCGTACAAGCCGATCCGCAAGGGCAATTTGTAATGGTGGTCGGCGCGGAGAATAAAGCGACATCGATGCCGGTGAAAACCGGCGGCATGGCGGGCGGAGATTTCATCATTGCCGAAGGACTCAAAGGCGGCGAGCAGGTCATCGTGAACGGTTTGCAGAAAGCGCGGCCGGGCACACCGGTGAAGCCGGTGCCGTTGGAAACGTCAGAGCCCGTTGTATCCGCGCCCCCTGCCGCAAAATCTGCCGACAAGAAATAAGGCCGGCCATGTTCGCAAAATTTTTTATTGACCGTCCGATTTTCGCTTGGGTCATCGCGCTCATCATTTTGCTTTGCGGCGGGCTGGCCCTGCGCAACCTGCCGGTCGCAGCTTATCCGGCGGTGGCTCCACCGGCCCTGTCTATTACGCTCTACTATCCCGGCGCTTCGGCGCAGGTGGTGGAGGAAACCGCTGTCGTCCTGATCGAGCAGGAATTGAACGGTATCGAGCATTTGCTCTCCATGGACTCGTCTTCCGAACTGGGCATCGGGACCATCACACTGACTTTCGAAGCGGGCACCAATCTGGATGTCGCTTCTGTCGAAACACAAAATCGCGTCAAGCGCGCCGAAGCGCGCCTGCCGGATGATGTGCGCCGCGTGGGCGTAACCGTGGCGAAGTCGGCGCGGAATTATTTGATGTTCATCGCGCTCATTTCGCCGGACAAGAGCCGCGACAGTGTGGCACTCGGCAGCTACACCGCAGCCAACCTGCTGGAGAACATCCGCCGCGTGCCGGGCGTGGGCGAGGCGCTGTTGTTTGGCACCGAATACTCGATGCGGCTGTGGCTGAAGCCGGATCAGCTTCATGCCTACAACCTCTCGCCCGGCGATGTCACCAAGGCCGTGCGCGCCCAGAATACGCAGCTCGCCATTGGCGAACTCGGCCAATTGCCTGCGGCGCCCGGCCAGCAGTTGAATGCGGTTATCGTCACAAAAAGCCGCTTGTCCACGCCGGAAGAATTCGGCAACATCATCGTGCGCGCCAATCCGGATGGTTCCTCGGTGCGGGTCAAGGATGTGGCGCGGGTGGAACTGGGAGCGCAGGATTATTCCATTGCTGCGCGCATCGACGGACAGCCTGCCGCAGCCATCGCGATCCGCCTGACGCCCTCGGCCAACGCGCTGGATACCGCCAAAGCGGTCAAGGCCAAAATGACGGAACTGGCAAAATTCTTCCCTAAAGGGGTGGACTGGTTAGTGCCTTACGACACTTCCAAGTTCGTCGAAATCTCGATAAGCGAAGTGGTGAAGACACTGGCGCAGGCTATGCTGCTGGTATTCCTGGTCATCTACCTGTTCCTGGGAAACCTGCGCGCCACCTTCATTCCCGCTATCGTCGTGCCGGTCGCGCTGGTCGGCGGGTTGGTGGGTTTGTATGCCGTCGGCTACTCGATCAACACCCTGACGCTGTTTGCCATGGTGCTGGCCGTCGGCATCGTGGTGGATGATGCCATCGTGGTGGTGGAGAACGTGGAACGCATCATGGCCGAAGAAGGTCTTCCGCCACGCGAAGCGACGCGCAAGGCGATGGATCAGATATTCGGCGCCATCATCGCCATTACTTTGGTGCTGTGCTCCGTATTCATCCCGATGACTTTCTTCGGTGGTTCCGTGGGTGCGATCTATCGCCAGTTCGCGGTCACGCTGATCATGACCATCCTGTTCTCGGTGCTGATGGCGTTGTCCCTGACACCGGCGCTGTGCGCTACACTGTTAAAAAACTCTCCAGGCCATGAAATGGTGCCAACAAGGGGTTTGCTCGGCTGGTTTAATCGTTTCTTCACCAGAACCACGCAACATTACAAGTCCGGGGTAGGTGGCGTGTTGAAGCGCACCAGTCGCTATCTGTTGCTCTACGCGGGACTCCTGGGAGTCGTGGGCTGGCTGTTCGTGCATCTGCCAACCAGTTTCCTGCCGGATGAGGATCAGGGTTATTTCATCAGCGTGATCCAGTTGCCGCCGGGTGCCACGCGCGAGCGCTCACAGGAAGTGCTGTCGGAAGTGGAACAGTTCTATCTCAAGCAGCCCGAGGTGGCGCACGTCATCGGTGTGCTCGGATTTTCCTTCTTTGGCCGTGGACAGAATGCCGCGACCGCTTTCGTCCGCCTGAAGGAATGGGATGAGCGGCCCAGTCCGGACAATTCGGCGCCTTCGCTGGTGAAGCGCGCCAACATGGCGTTATTCCGCATCAAGCAGGCGATGATTTTCGCCGTCAACGTGCCGCCGATTCCCGAGCTGGCGGCCATCGGTGGCTTCGACTTCCGCTTGCAAGACCGTTCCGGTCAAGGGCGGGATAAACTGCTCGAAGCGCGCAACATGGCGCTGGGTATCGCAAGCAAACACCCCGCGCTGATGGGCGTGCGACCGGAAGGGCAGGAGCCGGGGCCGCAACTACAGATAGACATTGACCGCCTGAAAGCGCGGGCATTGGGCATAGACATCGCCGACCTGAACGAAACCTTGCAGTCGGCGCTCGGTGTTGCCTACATCAATGACTTCGTGCGGCAGGGCCGCATCCTGCGGGTGCAGATGCAGGCGGAGGCGGACAACCGCACCACGCCCGAGCAGATAATGCGGATACCGGTGCGGAATGCGCAGGGCGGAATGGTGCCGCTGTCTGAAATCGCCACACCGCGCTGGGTAGTGGATCTGCCGAAGCTGGATCGCTTCAACGGCCTGCCGTCCATGAAGATTGCCGGCGGCCCCGCGCCCGGCCGCAGCAGCGGCGAGGCATTGGCGGCGATGGAAGAAGTAGCGTCGAAATTGCCGCCTGGTTTCGGTTTCGAATGGTCCGGAACATCAAGCGAGGAGCGGCTTTCCGGCAGCCAGGCGCCATTCCTGTTTGGCCTTTCGGTGATTGCAGTGTTTCTGTGCCTGGCCGCGCTGTATGAGAGCTGGTCCATCCCGGTCGCTGTGATCCTGGTGGTGCCCATCGGCATACTGGGCGCGCTGGCCGCCGTCACGCTACGCGGCTTGCCCAACGATGTTTACTTCAAGGTCGGGCTGATCGTCATCATTGGCCTTGCGGCAAAGAATGCGATTTTGATTATTCAGTTCGCACGTGATTTGCAGGATAAGGGGCACGATCTGATTGATGCCACGCTGGAAGCATGCCGCCTGAGATTCCGTCCCATTCTGATGACCTCTATCGCATTTGTTCTGGGCGTTATGCCACTGGCCATTTCCACCGGCGCGGGCGCGAATGGGCGACATGCCATCGGCACCGGCGTGATGGGCGGCATGATCGCCGCGACAGTATTGGCAGTGTTTTTTGTGCCGGTTTTCTACGTGGTCGTCCGCCGCATCTTCCCCGGCCATGCGCGGAAGAGCGCTGCACACGAGGAGAGCCAGCATGAATAACGTGAACGTCGCGAAGCGACACGTCCAATACAAAAAATCAACGTTGATTATTCTGGCAGCGGTGCTGGGCGGTTGTTCATTGATGCCGAACTATGAGCGGCCAAGCGCGCCTATTCCGGTTGCATGGCCCGACAGCGTGAAGTTGAAAGCCACCACCGGGCTTACGCTTGCCGATTGGCAACATTATTTCCCCGACCCGCGCTTGCAAGCATTGATCGCCGCCGCGCTGGAAAACAATCGCGATCTGCGTATCGCCACCGCACGCATCGCTGAAGCCCGCGCGCAATATGGCATACAGCGGGCTGATCGCCTGCCGAACTTGAATCTGGCGGCGGGACGGAATGCCTCGCGGATCCCGGCGGGAGTGTCTTATCCCGGTAGCCCGCAGATGAACATACAGCAATACAACGTGGGCGTGAACCTGCTGTCATACGAGCTGGATTTCTGGGGGCGGGTCAGCAGTCTAAATGCGGCCGCCAAGGCCAGTTATCTTGCCACCGAATCCGCGCAACGCGCGTTTCGCCTGTCACTGATCGCCGACGTGGCAGATGCCTACTTGTCGCTGCTGGAAATGCGCGAACGCGCCCAGCTTGCTGATGCGACCGTCAAAGCGCGCGCCGAAACCAGGGAATTGGTAACGCGCCGTCGTGAGTCTGGCGTGTCCAACGATTCGGATTGGTTGCAGGAGGAAGGGTCATATCAAGCCGCAGCGGCTGAGCTGGCGAATCTGGAACAACAACAAGCCGCCGCAGAAAATTTGCTCAACCTGTTGCTGGGGCAATCAATGGCGGAGATGAAAGATTTGCCCGCCGGACGCAGCCTCGCCGAGCAGGGCATAAGCTCTGATCTGTTTGCCGGATTGCCTGCCGAGGTGTTGTTGCGGCGTCCCGACGTGTTGGCTGCCGAGCAACAATTGATCGCCGCGAATGCCAATATCGGCGCGGCACGCGCCGCTTTCCTGCCGCGCATTTCGTTGACCGGCAGTGTCGGCACGGCCAGCCCCAGCTTGTCCGGACTGTTCGCTACGGGTAGCGGTGCGTGGAGTTTTCAACCCTCTATCATCCTGCCGTTGTTCGATGCCGGACGCAACTCTGCCAACTTGGATCTTGCCAAGGCACGCAAGGTGATCGCCGTCGCCGAGTATGAGAAAACCATCCAGCAAGCGTTCCGCGAAGTGGCGGATCTGCTGAGTGCGCGTGACAAACTCGCCGAGCAACTTGCCGCACAACAAGCCAATGCCGAAGCGCAGAACCATCTGTTGCGCCTAGCCGAGGCGCGCTATCAAGCGGGCATCGTCAGCCATCTCGAGGTGCTGGACGCGCAGCGCCAAGACTTCGCGGCCGAGCAGGGAGCGATACAGGTGCGGCGTGCGTGGTTTAGCGCGGCGACGCAACTTTATAAGGCATTGGCGGGTGAAAGCAATGATTCGGCAGATAGAACAACGCAGGATATCGCCAGCAGACGAGAAACTTTTGATGGAACCACTGGTGAAACGACTAGCCATCTGACTAACCCAGCATCCGAAAAACTTTTGGACGGGCACCCGAAAG
>OBLT010000554.1_pt1 | contig 24134 bp, 14 predicted proteins | sample 1518721 | NCBI WGS metagenome assembly OBLT01 (sample SAMEA3539307, study PRJEB22396) | soil metagenome | biome: tundra; feature: field; material: soil | place: USA | collected 2010-05 | depth 0.15 m | reverse complement strand
CTCCACCCCCACCAGTACCCTTGCCCCCAGCCGCGCCGCCGCTAGACGAAGTCGTGTTCACGCCACCGCTGCTGCCGGCGTCATTCGAGCTTCTTGCACCTGAATTCGACGAGCAGCCCAATGCGGTGATTGCCGCGAAGGCCAACCCTACGCACGGACGGCGAGTGAATGTGACAAAACTCATGTCATTTCTCCTGGCAGGCGAGCGGGTTTGGGGGAACGAGCTTGGGGATCTCGGTGCCGCCTTGGCTGGTGCGGGGGCGGAAATCGAGAACTCCGAGCAGGCGGCGATAGTCTACCCTGCGGCGGCTCTCGTGAGGATAGCTAAGTCGAGCCACGCAGCGCCGCAATGCCCACCGACAACCTCAACGCACTTGTGCGCCGGGGACGTTCCATGCCGCGACCGTCACAGACGCGTCTACGCGCTATCATTGGTGTATGCCGTTGGTGTAGCGTACGCAATCTGGCCCGCTCAGGATCAGGATGTCGGCACGCCAATCACGTCGGCGCCAGTCTACTGGAGGTAGAGGTAGATGAACATGAACCGATATCGAGATTGCGTTCTCGCGATGGCATCGCTCTCCGTCGGACTGCTGGTAGCTGCACCAGCCCGGGCGGGGACGTACCAGAAGGTCAACCAGAGCGACTGGTGGGCGAGCGTCACCGGCTTGCCGACTTACGTCAACATGTACATCTTTCTCCCAGCCACCACGGCAACCAAGCCTCCCATCGTGGTGTACGCGCACCATTGCCAGGGGAGTGCTAGCTCGAGTCACAGCTCGAACGGAACCCTCGAATCGATTGCCGATAAGAATGGCTTCATCATCATCTACCCAGAAGCCACCGGGGAGAACTGTTGGGATGCCGGGTCGAAGAGATCCCTGAAACACGGCGGTGGAGGCGACACGGGGGCTATCGTCCAGATGGTGAAGTACACCCTCTCCAAGTACAGCGGCGACGCCGGCCGGGTGTACGTGGCGGGCGACTCGGCGGGAGGGATCATGACCGAGGCCCTGCTGGGCGTATACCCCGACGTCTTCATGGCCGGCGTGTCGATCATGGGGGTTCCCTGTGGCTGCTGGGGTCAGTCGGATTACAACGACGTCACCGGGACGGGGAGCACGGCCCAGTGGTGCGGCTCCTGCGCCGGCGGCAACGTCAGCATGACCGGGCAGCAGTGGGGCGACCTGGTTCGTTCCTATTTCCCTGGCTACACAGGACATCGTCCGCGCCTGCAGCAATGGCATGGCGCGACCGACACCACACTCAACTTCAAGAACGTGGCGGAAGATATCAAAGAGTGGACGAACCTCCTTACTTTGAACGAAACCCCGACCGGGACCGAGCAGATCACCAAGCAGAACGCCGCCACCACGCACCAGTCTTGGAAGAATTCTTGCTATACAGTCTATGAGACCTTTGTATTGGCGGGCGTCGGGCACGCGGTGTCGTTCGACGGAAACGCTGGCGCTGCTTATTTCGGCCTCGACAAGGCGGGTGGGCAGGATCCGGAGACGGCAGTTTGTCCCGGTGCCGTTCCCGGCGGTGGTGAAACCGGCGGCACGGGTGGCGTGACGGGCTCGGGTGGTGCGATCGGCCCAGGGGGGGCGACCGGGGCTGGCGGCAGAGACGCGGCCATTCCAGGTAGCGGCGGCGCGCAAGCAGACGGGAGCTCGGGCAGCGGTGGCACCGTCGGGACTGGCGGCGCGGGTGGTAGCTCGGGCAATGGTGGCGGCGACAACTCAGGCAGCGGCGGGGTCAGCGCGAAAGGCGGGACCAGTGGCAAGGGTGGCGACGTTGCCACTGGTGGTAGCATCGGGAGCGGCGGAAGCTCCGCCCCAGGCGGTAGCGGTGGCGACGGCTCAGGTGGAACGCACGCGACCGGCGGAGCGAGTGGACAGGGTGGCAATTCCGGAAGCGGCGGCTCGACCTCGCCAACGAGCCCCGGTGGTTGCGGCTGTACCCTTGGAAACCATGCCGAAAGCCGCAGCGCGATAGCGGCAGCATCTCTCTTCGCCGCGCTGGGCCTGTTGCTCTGTCGTCCGAAACGCCGAGGGCGCCGATGTGATCCGCGCTCCGGCACGGAGCACGAAGATCGAAGGAAGCACGAAGATCGATAGACCCAATTGGGCGTCGCCGGTACCCTTACCAGGGGATTCGCCAGGGTATCCTGTGATATTGTGACGCACGAGCTTGGGCGCAAGCCGGAACTGACCAACAGTAGAGCACCCTTCTCCTTGATGGAGGTTAGCAGACCATGACCCGATTCCGCTCCAACGCGCAGAAATCAACGACCCCATGCAGCACTCGCCGTCACCATCACAGACTCGTCCTCGCGGCGGTCGTGCTGGGACTGCCGCTTCTGACCTTCGGGCCGGCAGTGAACGCCGCTACCATCACGGTTGACGCGTCGAAGCAGACCGCGGGGAATCCACACTTTTGGTCTGCCGCCTTCGGTACTGGCAGGGCCGTGCTCTCCCTGCGGGGAGATTGGCAGACGCATATGAAGATTGGAAATCGCGAGCTCGGTGCGCAGCGCCTGCGCGGCCACGGACTCACCAGCGACGACGGTACCAACAACGAAATGGGCCTCTACGGTGGGGGCACTTACAACTGGAAGAATCTCGACACGTATCTCACCGCCATCACCTCGGCGGGGATGCGCCCCATTATCGAAACCGACTTCATGCCCACGGCCCTCGGGAGCTCGTCGAGCGATGCCATGCACAGCCCGCCCAAGGACTACAACGCATGGAAGAGTTACATCACGGCCCTGGTCCAGCACTGCGTGGACAAGTACGGCAAGGATGACGTGGGGACCTGGTACTTCGAGATCTGGAACGAGCCGAACTATCCGGGATTCTGGGTCAACTCGGACATGAACGCCTACTACACGCTGTACGACAACACGGTTGCCGCCATTACCTCCGTGCTGCCCAACGCCCTGGTCGGAGGGCCAGCGGCGACCGATACCGAGCCGATTTCCGCCTTCCTAGCTCACTGCAAGAGCGCGGGAACGCGCGTGACCTTCCTCTCCTCTCACAACTACCCCGGTGGCGGGGCAACCGGTACCACCGCAGATCCCGCCAACCTCGTCAGTGACAACAACACTCGCATCAGCGCTATTACCGGGAACGGCTACACGACCTCGGCTGTGAAATCGTTCAACACCGAATGGAATTCTTCATATTCCGGCCAGGGAGGCCAACAGGGCCCCGCGACCACGAGCATGGACAACCACTGGAACGTCGGGTTCATTCTCAAGGCCGCCAAGCTGCTTTCCGACAAGAACTCGGGCGACACCCCGGCGCTCGAGGTGTTTTCCTACTGGGTGCTGACCGACGTCTTCGACGAAGACGGCGGCACCACCGGCATCCACATGACATCGATGAGCAGCGGGAACACTCCGTTTGGTCAGGTGTTCGGTCTCATGACCTTCCAGGGCATGCGCAAGGCCGCGTTCAACGCCTTCAAGCTGCTCAACTACACCGGCACGAAGCGTCTGCAGTCCAGCGGCGGTACTGGCAGTGACGGCATCGACGCGATGGCCACCACCTCTGACTCCGGCGATTCGCTGCAGATCCTCGTCTACAACTACTACAAGACCCTCAACACCGCGAGCGGCACCGGAGACAGCGTGACCATCAACGTGAGCAATCTGCCCGCAGCGCTGGCAAACCAGAAAGTCTACGTCACCCAATTCCTGGTCGATGAGACCCACAGCAACCCCTACAGCGTCTGGACCGGTCAGGGCAGCCCTGGGAGCCCCAGCGAGGCGCAGTGGGAAGCCATGCACGCGGCCCAGCACCTGGCGCTCTATCCTAACACCAAGGTGGGTGACCAGCAGACCCTCACCACCTCGTTCAGTACGACATTCACTCTCAACAAGCAGGCAGGAACGCTCATTATCGTCAGCGCGAAGCGCCCGCTCACCGGCCGTAACGCCCTTGTGGAGATCGAAGGCGAAGACTTCGACGGTCAGTCAAGCGCGACCATGATCAAGGAAGACAGTGGTGACAGCGCCACCCTCGGTCAATCGATCTCGCTTGCCAGCGGCAGCTGGGTCTACTTCGAAAACGTCGACTACACCGACGACGGGGTCAATGCTGTTCAGCTGCGGGTGAAGTCCGGAAGCGACACGACCCTTGAGCTGCACCAGGACTCAGCGACGGGCACGCTGCTGGGTAGCTGCAAGGTGAGTTCCACTTCCAATGCATGGGCCACGCAGACCTGCACGCTCAGCCAGACGGTGACCGGCGTGTCCAAGCTGTACGTGGTTGCCTCCGGCGCAATCCACCTCAATTATCTGAAGTTCCAACCGGCGGGCGGCACCCCGCCCGGGACCGGCGGCGCGACGGGCGCCGGTGGTGCGACGGGCGCCGGTGGCACGACGGGCGCCGGTGGCGTGTCGGGCACGGGCGCTGGCGGAACGACGGGTGCAGGCGGCGCGACAGGCGTTGGCGGGGCGAAGGGCTCTGGCGGCGTGACTGGCGCTGGTGGCGCGACGGGCGCTGGCGGGGTACAGAGCAGCAGCGGCGGGGCGGGCGGGAACGCCAGCGGCGGCTCGGGTGGCAGCAACAACGGTGGTAGCAGCGGGAGCGGCAGCGGCGGCTCAGGTGGCAGTAACAGCGGCGGCTCAGGTGGCAGCAACAGCAGCGGCAGCGGCGGCAATTCGGGTGCAGGAGGAGCTCCGTCCACCACTACCCCCAGCGGCGGTGGCACATCCTCGGGCTGCAGCTGCCGCGTCGGCAACGCCGGCGGGTCATCTGGAATCCTGATGATGGTTGGACTTGCGGCAGTGGTGCTCGGCCTGCGCAGGCAAAGGGCTCGTCGTTGCAAGTAGCTACGGCGAGCGTTCAATCGCGCGACGGCTCCCGCATACAGGTTCCGCTCCTCCTTGCGCTTCTCGCCGCTGCCTGCGGTGGCAGCGGCGAGAAGGCGCTGCCCGTCGGACCGAGCTGCCCCATCGATCAGATGGCCTGCGGCCAGCAATGCGTCGCCGTCGGGACGGATGCGATGAACTGCGGCGGCTGCGGCATCCCGTGTTCGGCGGGGCAGATGTGCGAGGGCGGTGCGTGTCAGTGCGTGTCCGGGATGCTTTGCAATGGCACCTGCGTCCCGTCCGACGCCACCCAATGCGGGACAAGCGCGAGCCCCCCCACGCTGGTCACGTCCGCACCAGGAGCGTATTGGAAGACGGATGGGCAGCTCACCCCGGTGACCAGCGGGACGTCAGACGTGACAGTCAACGAGACCGCCACGGCGCAGACCTGGGAGGGTTTCGGCGGTGCCTTCAACGAGATGGGCTGGTCCTACCTGTCCATGCTCAGCCCAAGCGACCGCGACGCCGCCATCCACCTCCTCTATGGCGCCGACGGGGCTCGATTCGCCTTTGGCCGCATCCCCATCGGAGCGAGCGACTACGCGATGGATCGCTACACCCTCGACGAGACGGCCAACGACACGTCGCTGGCGGGCTTCTCCATCGATCGCGACAAGCAATTGCTCATTCCGTTCGTCAAGGCGGCCCAGGCGGTCAAGACCAACATCCGCTTCTGGGCCAGCCCGTGGACGCCGCCGACGTGGATGAAGCAGGGACCGTTTTCGCCCGGCAACGCCCTCTCGCCCTTCGACGGCGGCTCGATGAAGAGCGATGACGCCACGATGACGGCGTTCGCCCAATACTTGATCAAATTCGTACAAGCGTACGCGCAACAAGGGATCCCTATCGAAGCGATCTCCTCGCAGAACGAGCCGAGCTACACCGGGAACTACCCGACCTGCGGGTGGTCGCCAGCGACCTACACGAAGTTCATCGGCCAGTATCTCGGGCCCGCGGTTGTCGGCGCCGGCCTCACCACGAAGATCTTGCTCGGCACCTTCAACGGTGGCGGAACGGACCGTTCGATTGTCAGCAGCGTGATGGGGGACATGGCCGCGGGGAGCTACATCAGTGCCCTGGGCTTCCAGTGGGGCATGGTGGACACCGTCCGCAACGCCCAATCGTATCATCTCCCTATTTGGCAGTCGGAGCACAAGTGCGGCAACTATCCTTGGGCGAAGCCGTTCAACGCCGACCAGGCGCCCAATGACCAAGCCTATGCCGTGGAGAGCTGGGGCCTCATCCGCGACTGGATCAAGGCGGGCGTCACTGCGTACAGCGCGTGGAACATGGTGCTGGACACGGTGGGCGTCGGCATCGATACCACACGCGTCTGGCCCCAGAACGCCCTCCTGACCGTGGACACCTCGGCAAAGACGCTCAACATCACGCCGACCTACTACGTCTTCCGGCACTTCTCGCAATTCGTTGCCACCGGGGCCAAGGTCGTTGCGACCAGCGGCGGCGACGCCGTGGCGTTCAAGAATCCAGACGGCAGCGTCGTCACCGTGCTGTACAATTCCGGATCCGCGAAGACGATGACCGTAGCCACTGCCAGCACGAAGCTGCAGTTTGCGATGCCTGGCAACGGATGGGCCACCGTCTTCGCGCGCTGATCGCTACGGGACTTATGACACCCCCGAGCCCGGCTCGCCTCTCAAAGCCGGACTACTCGATGGTCACGCCATTCCTTTTGCACACAGCCTTGACCAGTTCGCGCCTCGTGTCGCTCAGGTGGGAAGCGGCATCGCGGGCGGCGTCGGCCTGGCCAAGGGCACAGGAGCAGGTCGCGATGATCTCGTAGGCCTGCACGACCTGTGCGGGCTTGGGCTTGGCCTTGAGCACGGCCTGCGCCTTGCCGATCGCCGCGGTGTGATGCCCTCTCATCCAGGCGAGCTGGGCCTCGCGTACGAGGTCGTCGACGGTCGCCGAGGCAGCCGTCGTCGACTCGGCCGCGGCAGTGGCCGTGCTCGGGGTCGGTGGCTCGGACTCGGGCTGCGGCTTTGCTTTGGCAACAGGCGGAAGCGCGGGCGCGGACTCAGCGGCGGGCGCGGGCGCAGTCTTGATCGCAGTCTCGGCGGCAGGCGCGGGCGCCTTCCGGCGAGCGCTGCTTGCCCCGGCGCGGCGGGTCCTGGACGAGGCGAGCTTGCCCGGACCGTGGGCCGTGGCCCTGGCCATCTTGGCGGGTGCTGCTGGTTTTTGCCTGGGCAACGCCGCCGGCGCTGCCGCCTCTTCAGCGGCCGGTGCGGCAGGAGCGGCCACTGGGGCCGCCGCCTGCGGCGGTGGTGACGGTGCGGGCGCGGGGGATGGAGCCGTCGGCGACGCAACGACAGGCGTGGTAGTGCTCTGAACCAAGCGGCTGCGCGCGGCCCAGACCGCGATCCCGGCGCCACCGAGCAGCAGCACGCCCACCAGGGCAATCACCTGCGGCCGTCGCGAGCCTGTCTCCAGGACGAAGCGCTCGGGGCGCTCTTCGAGGTCCGAGATGATCGCCTCGGGACGTTCCATGGTCCTCCGACTCGGTTGGTCGGCAACCCCGGGGGGGCTCTCGACAGGCAAGTCCGCTGCTACCAGTGCGGGCGGCGGCGTCTTCACGGCCGCAGCAGGATCGTCTGCTGTCGCCAGTATCGTGGGCGGCGGCGTCTTCACGGCTGCAGCAAGATCGTCCGCCGTCGCCAATATCGTGGGCGGCGGCGTCTTCACGGCCGCAGCAGGGTCGTCTGCCGTCGCCAATATCGTGGGCGGCGGCGTCTTCACGGCCGCAGCAGGGTCGTCTGCCGTCGCCAATATCGTGGGCGGCGGCGTCTTCACGGCCGCAGCAGGGTCGTCCGCCGTCGGCGCTTTCGCGGATGCCTGGGCCACCGGAGCTGTCGCAGATTGCTCTGCGACTGGCGCTACCATGGGCTTCGCCACGATCGGCGCTGTCGCTCGCCTTTCCGCAAATAGCATTGCCGTGGACTTCGCAACGGCCGGAGCCGTCGAGGGCTTCTCCACAAATAGCGCCGCCGTTGGATTCGCTACGACCGGCGCTGACGTGGGCTTCGCTCCGACCCGCGCTGCGGCCAGCTTCTGCGGGACCGACACTGCGGTGGGCTTTTCTGCGATGGGCGCTCCCGCGGGCTTCTCCGCCACCGACGCTACCGCGGGCTTCTCCGCGACTGGCGCCGCCGCAGGCGCTTCTGCGGATCGCGCTCCGTCCTGGCGCGCCTCGGGCGAGGCTTCCGACAAATCGATCCCCGACTCCGCGATCCCAGGAAGGCGGTGCGCGTCCCTCAGAAAGGCGCAGTCGGTGACGCAAGCGTCGAGTGCCTCGCACAGCTCGCCAGTGCTGGCGAACCTCAGGGTCGGGTTCTTCTTCAGGCACTTCAGGATCAATTCGTCGATGCGCATATGGATGCCGACCCCGGGGGCGCGGCGGCTGGGCGCGATCACCTGACCCGAGACGTGTCCCCTGAGGATGTCGAGCAATGATTCGCCGCCGAACGGGACGCTCCCGGTGACCATCTCGTAGAAAACGGCGCCCAGAGAGTAGATGTCGCTCTGCTGGTCGGCGGGCTGCCCCTGGGCCTGTTCGGGCGACAAGTAGTGAAGCGTGCTGGACACAGCCCCGGCACGGGCCTGCTCGCCGGGGGCCAGGTCGAGGAACCTGGCCATTCCGAAGTCGAGCAGCTTGACCAGGTCGTAGCTCTCCTCGGGCTCGACCACAAGTCGCATGCCCTGCGCCTTGCTGCGACGGACGATGCGGCGCCGACCCTTGCGCCTGCACAGAAAGATGTCGGCCGGTTTGAGACCACCGTGGACGATACCGGCCTCGTGCGCTGCACCCAGTCCGCGTGCCACCTGCCGTAGGATGTTGATGGCGTCGAAGAGGGGCAGGCGCTGAACCTGGCGCAGGCGGCTCCGCAGGCTCTCGCCCTCCAGGTACTCCATCGCGACGAAGACCGTGCCATCGGGCGTGGTGCCAAGGTCGGTTACGTCGATGACGTTGGGGTGGCGAATGCGGCTCGTGGCCCTGGCCTCGCCGATGAACTGCTCTACGATGTCCTTCTTCTGGGCGCCACGGTCGTGCAGGATCTTGATGGCGACAGGCTTGTCGCTGGCGACTTGGCGGCCGAGGTAGACCACTCCCGTCCCGCCCTCGCCGATGACGCTCTTGATCTCGCAATCCCCGATCCGCATGCCGACGCGGGCAGCGGCCTCGGCCGACAGGCTACCCGCGCTATTGAGTACTGGCGAGTGTCCCATACCTATTTTGTAGCCTGGCAGCCGGTTTTTGAAGAATGAATTCTCTCTAGGCACTATGCATTTCCTCACGGACACGACGGGAGCGCGTTCAGGCTCAATCCCGCGATATTGCTCTGTAGCCCGTTTGGCGGCGTGCCTGTGATATTCGCCGCAATCACGCCTTCGGAGATGCGACTGTTGAGTTGTGCGGCGGTTGCGGAAGACCAGCTATCGCCTGCCGCGGACGCGCCGGCGCTGGTATCGACCAAAATGGTTCTACCCGTCAGTGTGTGAAGGTACGCGTAGGTTGCTGTCTTGCCGTTGTAGGAACTCGCGCTGGTGTTGCTGGGAATAAATCCATTGTTGTTGCCAAGACCCGTGGTCCAAACCATATCGTAGTTGGCAACTGCCATCGCGTTCCAGTAGCCATTGGTTACGGCATCGGTGTTCCACGACGAGTGATCGATGGCTACTACGGCGTTGGGCATATTCGACTTGATAGCACAGGTGATGTCGGCAGCAAGCTGCCCCAACGCTGCGTAGCTCAGCGGAGCCGACTGACTTGTGGCAGTGTATTGCACCATGTCCCCTTCCAGAAGCCATACCAGGGGCTTGGTTTTCCAAACCGCGTAGGTTTGTTGGGCATACCACGCGTATGCGCTGACGATTTTACTATAGTTCGCTGTAATGAGTGCGGCGCCGCCCGTTGACAGGTTGGCACCGTTGGGGTTGGTATTCTGGTCTGGAAGTCCGTTAGCATGACCGTAGTAGCCGATGATGTAGGCGTAGTAGGCAGGAATGATATTTGTGCTCGCAAGGTTTGAGAGCCAAGATTTGTTGCTGAACGACGCAAATGTCCCCGCTGCGCTAATATTGGAACCCGCCCATGTAGACATGAATTGCAAGTAGCTGTAGCTGCTGAGCGAACCACCCGGAGTGGCAATTCCCCAAGCAAAGTTGCAACCCAGTGGGTGCAAGTTTTGAGTCGTCGGTCCACAGGCTCCGGTACTGGTTGCACCACCCGCGCCGGGTGCCCCGCCGGTCGCGTTGGTGCCGCCCGTCGCACTGTAACCACCACCCCCGGTCACGCCACCCGTTGCCGTTGAGCCTCCGCTAGTGCCTCCGCTACCCGTCCCGCCGGTCGGCCTCGATCCGCCGGTGCTAGCCGCGCCGCCGCTGCCATTCGCATCACCTGCAATGTTGTTGCCGCCCCTCGAGGGCGATCCGCCAGCGGCTGCGACGCCTCCGCTCGCGGGAGCGCCACCCAGGCTTGGGTTTCCACCGCTCGTGAAAGCTCCGCCATTTCCTTGCCCCCCTAGGCTGGCGCTGCCACCGTCGCCCGTCGCCCTACCCGCGGAAAGCGCCCCGCCCGATGAACCCGTACCTGAACCAGGACCGCTGCAAGTAACTCCTGACAGGCCAGCAACGGTTGCCAAGCACACGGTGATCGTCGTCCTGGGGTACTTCATAGAACTCTCCTGATTTTCGCGAATTCGACCATCCCGCGTTTTCACGAGCGTGCGGTTGCTTAAGTATACGAGCACCTGCCCGATGCAGGAAGCGCCGCAATCGACGTCGGACGTGCTGTGGGTCAGGCGTCCTGCGTAGGAGGCGCTGTTCAGCGAATCATTCTTCGATTCATAGTCGCACACTTCGCCGATGGTGGCTACGGGGCACTACGCCCCGTGGGGCACGATTCCCCGCCTCCATGGGTGTACCCGCCAAGGACTTCCGGTCGTTATGACGGGCATAGCTGTTGCAGCACGACCAGCACATGGAAACGTTCGGACCGTATTCCAGATTTGCAGCACGCCTGCGAGCAACGGGGCTACTGTCCGACCCCTGGGTGGACGGGAAACCAAGATTTCGCCGCCGCCCCATTCTGCTCGGCAGCCAGGATCTAGCCGCGCTCTATCATGCAGCCGAGAGCGTTGTGGCGGTCCTACACGAGTTGGCGATGATCTGCACCGTGGAGCCTCGACTGGTCAGGGATTGGTTCGGGCTCACGCCCACGCAGCTGCTGATGTGGGCGTCGTCCGCTCCAGCATGGCATGGCATCGCGCGCGCGGACGTGTTCATGACCGCGGATGGTCCCATGGTTTGCGAGGCGAACTGCGACACACCAAGCGGAGAAGCGGAAGCTGTGGCCCTCGGATTGGTCACCAGCGAGGCGCATCCAGGGTATGACGATCCCGCTTCGCACCTTGAAGATCGCCTCTGTGGGCTGGTCGAATCCGCGTCTCCGCCAGAGACGCACGGACGCGTCGTGGGTCTAGTCTATCCCACGGAGCTCTCCGAGGATCTGTCCATGTTGTCACTTTACCGGAGGTGGCTCGAACGGAGAGGCTGGCGCGTGCTCCTCGGCTCGCCGTTCAATCTGCGCGCTACCTCGGACGGCGGCGTCGCCTTGTTCGGCTCCCCTTGCAACGTGCTCTTTCGCCACTACAAAACCGATTGGTGGGGCGAGCGCCTGCCCGTGTGGCGCGACGAGTGCGCCTATTCCGATCCGGACCCACTTGCCGAGCCACTCGCCGCCGTTCTAGGGGCCATGCTGCGCGGGCGAGTCGGTGTGGTGAACCCGTTCGGGGCCGTGCTGGCGCAAAACAAACGAACCTTCGCCTTCATGTGGGAGGAGATCGATCGCTTCCCGGTCTGGGCGAAACATATCATCCACAGCTTCGTGCCCCGATCGCTGCGCATGGAGGCGCTGGCAACCGAGACCTTGCTCGCCAAGCGCATGGGTTTGGTGCTCAAGTCGGACTATGGTTGCGAAGGGGATGAAGTCGTGGTGGGCGCGGAGGTGGACGAGGGGCGGTGGTCAGCGGCGGTGCACCAGGCGGTGCCAGGGCGCTGGATCGCGCAGGATCGGTTTTGTCCCTGTCGCGACGACGACGGCGCCGCGGTCAACTATGGCGTCTACTTGATTGGGGGAAAAGCGACAGGCCTCTTCTGTCGCACCCAAGCGGGCGCGACGGATCGGCGGGCGGTATCGGCGCCGGTCCTCGTCGATTGCCAATCCGACGCGACTTGCGCCATGAACGACTTTGCGCGCGACCGGACTTTCCCGGAGGTTTCACCTTTGCTGGGGTGCACATGAGCAACGATGACCATCGGCGTGGCCGCATTCAGGTTCTCGACGGGAACCAGGTCCAAGATCGGCCCGCCACCCTGGCCAACCACCCCACGTGGTGGCGCGAGGCCCGGGCGTGCGCCATGGATCCGCTGTATCGATTTGGACTTCTGCGGCGCTTTTCCTTGCTTGGCCTTGGTCTTGGCACGGTCGGTTGCGCGGAAACCATGTGGCTGTCCAGCGCTCGCGGCAATCCAACTGCCGCGTCTGCGGAACAGCGCGAAGACGAGGAGGCAAGCCCCGACCTTGAGCGGCCATGGTATTTCACGGGATCCGTCACCGCGGATGCGCGCGGGTCCGGGCGCTGGCTGGCCATGCTTCCTTACCTCGAATCGCACCTCGCGCCTGCTCAGGATGAGCTTTGGCCCTATTATCGTCCAACCCTGTTTCAAACGCTGGCGCCTGGGCAAGACACCGGACTGCGCGGCGTGATCACGCCCATCTACACGGTCGAGATGTGCCGTGCCTATGAACGCGGGCGCGGTCTGCTTTCGATTCTTGCCCGCAGAGGTCCGCCCTTGGATACGGCGGTGATCATCGATGCGCCGGGGCCCGAGGCTGTCGCCGTCGGCACCGCATTGACCGCGGCGTTCGATCCGGTCTTCATGTTCGACAACTGGCCGCACAAACGCGGTGTGGTGCCTTCGCATCTAACCTTGGCCGCTGCACTTTACTTCGCGCCCCTGCTGGACGACCTCAAGGCAGCGCCATCCGCCCATCGACCTCCTGTATTCATCCTCGATAGCAATCGTCTAGCGCCCTACTCTGAGTCCGCCGACGACTTCGACAATCGATACACCATCGAGCTGCCTGAAGCGGAAGATTTCAGACAGCTGGGAATCAAACACCTGCTCTACGTCACCGGCCGCGTGCGACAGACCGAGCTCGACGATCTCAATGATGGTTTTCTAGCCCTGGCAAACCACGGCGTCGATATCAGACTGTTTGCCCTGGATGACTTCCGGCGCGCCAGTGGCGAACAGGGATGCGAAGCCGTGAGAGAAGATCCCTATTTGTTTGGCGGTGATGAGGAAACGGATCGAGACTTTTGGGACTGGTACGCACCAGCTTCGGATCCCACTCTTTCGCTGCCAGTTTGGATCGGATCCCGCGCCCACTATCAGCCGACGAATCGACCCTCTGTCTTTGGTCGGCCGATCCTTGAGCCGGGCAGCCGGCCGCGGCCTGGCCGAGGCCCCCGCACACCCTGGCCATCCTCCTTGCCGTCTTCCTTGCCATCCTGGGATCCCTCGCATCCGAACGGCGCGCTCCCACCCCACTTTGGCGGCGGCGGGCGCAACGGCTCGTTCGGACGCTGGCACACGTCTTTCACATCGTAGATGGGTGGACTAAGCTAGAGCCATCGTGCGCCTGACTCTCAAGCTCGCTCTCGCTCTTTTGCCAGGCATTTTGGTCGTGCTCGCCGCGTCGGCCTATCTGGAGATGCGCAGGGATGTTGCGACCTTCGACATCGATTCTCGTCAGGACGACATGATGATCGGCAAGGTCGTCACGTCGGCCATCAATAGGATCTGGAATATCGGGGGACACGACCAGGCCGTCGAATTTGCCGGGGACGCATCGGCCTGTGGCCGCGCGACGCACAGGTTTCGCTGGCTCGAAGCCGACGAGCTTCGGCGGCCAGGAAGTGCGCCTTCGGAGCTCCCACCCGAATCCATGTCCGCGCTGGCAAGAGGCGACGAAGTGTGGAGCGAGAAGAGGCAGCCATCGCCAGGAACCCTGTTCGTCTACGCCCCCCTGCTTCGCAACGGATCGCTCGCGGGTGTGCTCGAGATATCGGAACCGCTCACCAACCAGCGACGCTACGCTGAACGCATCGGACTGAGCACGGTCCTGACCACCATCTCGCTCGCAGCCGTCTATTTGCTCATGACCACGGTCCTTGGCGCATGGTTGGTCGGGCGTCCCATCAAGACCCTCATCAGCAAGGCCCGTCGAGTTGGCGCCGGTGATTTTTCGGGCCAGTTGGATCTGCGCTACGCTGGCGAAATTGGCGAGCTTGGCGCGGAGATGAACCTGATGAGCGAACGCCTGGCCGAAGCAGGCAGACAGGTCTCCACCGCGACCACCGCGCAGATTGCCGCCATCGAACAGGTACGGCACGCGGATCGTCTGAGCACGGTGGGGAAACTGGCCTCGGGCATCGCCCACGAGCTTGGAACTCCGCTCAATGTCGTTTCTGGACGTGCCCAGCTTATCCAGGAGTCTGTTCCGGCTGGGGGCGTCGACAAGATGGGCGCGGCCGACCTTCTGGAGGTAGCCGACCACGCTCGCATCATCGTCGAGCAGTCGCGGCGGATGAGCGCCATCATCCGCCAGCTACTCGATTTCGCTCGCCGCCGCGGTGTCCAGAAAGCGGCGTATGATTTGCGTCAGCTGGTGGACCAAACCGTCTCAATGCTACAAAATCTCGCCGGAAGACGGAATGTTACTGTCGCGGTACAGCCCACCGACTCCCCCGTCTTTGCGCAAGTCGATGCGTCTCAGATCCAGCAGGTACTGACCAATGTCGTGGTCAACGCCATTCAATCCATGCTGAAAGGTGGAACGGTTACCATTTCCATCCGCCCATCGAGCGCTCGCTTGCCACCCGGCACGGAAATCGCCGAGAGCGAGCGATGGGAAATAGCCGTGAACGATGAAGGGGAAGGCATGGCGCCGGAAGTGCTTCCCCACGTCTTCGAGCCCTTCTTCACCACCAAGGCGGTAGGTGAGGCCACCGGACTCGGACTGTCGGTTGCGTACGGCATCGTGCAGGAACACGGTGGCTTCATCACCGTCGAGAGCCAGCTCGGCAAGGGCAGCCGTTTCGCCATTCACTTGCCGAAAGGTGAAGCGTGAGCGGGCGGATCTTGGTCGTCGACGATGACCGCAGCATGTGCGAGCTCTTGCAAACCGGGCTTGCCCGACGCGGCTTTGAAGTGATTTGGCGTACCAGCGCCGCCGAAGCGTTAGCGGCCATGTCGGAGGGCGACTTCGACGTGATCGTGACGGATCTGAACATGCCTGGCACAAACGGGCTCGAACTGTGCGAGCGGGTCACCGCCAACCGTCCCGATGTGCCGGTCGTCGTCATCACCGCGTTCGGGAGCATGGATACGGCGGTCGCGGCCATTCGGGCTGGCGCCTATGACTTCATTACCAAGCCGTTCGAGATGGAGGTGCTTCGTTTGACTCTCGATCGGGCGGTCCAACACCACCGGCTGCGCGACGAGGTGAAGCGTCTGCGCAAAGCCGTCACCGAGTCGCGCGGCTTCGGCGAAATCCTGGGCACGAGTCCAGCCATGCGGCGGGTGCTAGACTTGGTCGATCGCGCCTCGGAATCGGACGCGACCGTGCTCGTCACAGGCGAAAGCGGTACCGGCAAGGAGCTGATCTCGCGCGCTTTGCATCAGCACAGCCGACGTCGCGAGGGTCCCTTTTTGGCCGTAAGCTGCGCCGCCATGCCCGAGGCGTTGCTAGAAAGCGAGCTGTTTGGGCATGCGCGCGGAGCATTCACGGACGCCAAGACCGCGCGCACAGGGCTGCTTCTGCAGGCAAACGGCGGCACGCTGCTTCTCGATGAGATTGGTGACATGCCGCTTGGACTGCAACCCAAGTTGTTGCGCGCCATCGAAGAGCGGAGTATTCGCCCGCTGGGCGAAAACGCCGAGCGGCCCTTCGACGTGCGCTTAGTGTGCGCCACCAACCGCGACTTGGAAGGCGACATCGAGGAGAAGCGCTTTCGTGCTGATCTTTTCTATCGCATCAATGTCATTCACGTCGAGCTTCCGCCCTTGCGTGCGCGCGAGGGTGACGTGTTGCCGCTGGCGCAGCACTTCGTGCAGCACTTTGGCCAGGTCGCGAAGAAACAGGTTGCCGGGGTTTCGACGGCGGCGGCGGAGAGACTGCTTGCCTACGCGTGGCCGGGCAACGTGCGCGAGTTGCGCAACTCCATGGAGCGAGCGGTGGCACTCACGCGTTTCGAGGAGATCGCAGTCGAGGATTTGCCCGAAAAGATCCAAACCTATCGCCGGTCGCGAGTGGTCGTGGATCTCGACGACACCACCCACCTGGCAAGCATGGAAGAGGTAGAACGGCGGTACATCCTGCGGGTGCTGGAGGCGGCGGGAGGTCACCGCACACGGGCGGCTCAGATTCTCGGTCTCGACCGCAAGACGCTCTATCGCAAGCTGGAGCGCTGGGGAATCGGCGAGTAAGGTCACCTCTTCAGTGCGGGGGGCAGGCGAGTGGTGTTTCGACGTCGAAGCAGGGCGGCTCTTCGCCAAAGGCGCGCAGGCCAGCACTGTACACGGGGATGTGGGGAGTCCTGGGTGGATCGCTTCCGTCAGATGGAGCTGCCACGAGTCCGCTGTAGCTCCAGTCGTTCGAGGCATCCCACGTGCAACCCGCGCCGTTGTTGACACCAATGTCGAGTTGGAAGGTGCGCGGCGCCTTGAGCTGCACGATCCGCCCCCAGAACTGGTAGCCCTCGAAACCCATCTCGACGTAGTAGGTCGAGGGGCTCTTGGGGCACTGCTTGGGCTTGCTGAGGCTGGTCGGTTCGCCGAATTCGGTCGCGCCGCGGTCGTAGATGAGGCTGGCGGTGACGTCGCCTATCGAGCCGCCCTTGGCAAGGAGCTCGCTGATGTCGAAGAAGTACCTGATGGTCACGTGCTTGTCATAGCGCGGGACATGGACGGTTTCGTTGACCATGGTGACGGTGACCTGCGAGCGGCAGCTCCCCGCGCCGTTGCTGTTCGAGAGCGTGTAGAACTCGTCCCAGTCCGGCTCGAGCGGCGGGAAGCTCGCGAGCGGGCACTGCCCTTTGCCTTGCAGCTCGTACTGGGCCGCGAGCGCCGCGATCAGAGAGACGTTGTAGTCGATGGTGACTTCGTTGCTGCCGAAGTCAGCCCGGTTGTCGACGTGGTTGTCGTTGCCGTCGGGGCCGTTGACCAATGCGCCCCAGATGATGTGGCGGTTGGCCACCGGATTGTTGGGCTGGCCCCAGATCGAGGCGTGGCCGGCGGCGTGGTGGGGTTGGCTACAATACTTGTTCGTGTAGCCCATCATGTACGAGGTGCCGAGCGGGTTGTCGCCGAGGATGTACGCCATCTGCTTCTTCGCCCACGGCTGGATGGCGTTCACGGCGGCGCTGTCCGTGCTACCGAACAGCTTGGCGTAAAGCAGGGCCACGAACTGCCCCGCCGAGTTGTAGCGGGCCGAGCCGTAAGCATACATCACCGAGAAGCCTGCTGGCGTCATGGCCACCGTGCCATTCGGCCACTTCATGGAATCGTCGTGCGCGATGGTTTGCATGGCCTTGGCCATCGCATGACTCTGGTCACGCAGGATCTGCGCCATCTTGAGGAACACTCCCGTGCGCAGCGAGTTCCAGTCGTGCGTCGCCGATTCGGACCAGCAATTGGCCGCGTTTCTCAGCAAACAGGTGGTCTTGAAACCAGGGAAGCCATCCAGCCACCCGCCGCCAGCGGCGTTTGGCCCCAGGATATCGTCGAGATAGGACTGCGTACCCGTGGCGAGGTAGAGCCAGACAGCCGCCCAGGCCAAATCGTCGTAGGCGTATTCGGAGGTGTAAAGGCCGCCCGTGTCGGAGCCGACCTTGTCCGGATATTTCGCGGCGAGCTTGTAGAGTGCGATTGCGTACTTGAGAGCCTTGTCCGCGTAGTCCGCGTCGTTGCCACGGATCACCAGCGAAGTCACGGCCAGGGCGGCGGCCGCACTCGCGGTTTCGTCCGAGGCAGGCTTTTCATCGGTGGCGAAGTAGCCCTTGCGCGGGCAGAAGTCGATGCGCCGCAGTTCCGGAGGCATCCAGCCGCAGGTATGATCGGTCTGATCGCCGACTTGGTGGGCGAACGCCACCACGTTTCCGCTGCTGTCGAGGAAGGTCGACTTCATGAAGTAGTCGTCGGCCCAACGCAGGAGGTTGAACGCCTCGTCTTCGAGACCCGTGACGCGGTAGGAGTCCGGGAACTCGTACATGCTCCAGGCCAGCGTGGAGGCCGTGAATCCCGTGGTAAGGCCAAATTTGATGAAGTCACCCGCGTCGTGGAACCCGCCCGACAGGTCGACCTCGCCCGTGTTGTTCGGATCGAGGATGGCCTTGTTCTTGGCGATGAAGGCTTGCGACATATCGACGCCGGTGGCAGCGGTCGGATCCAGCTTGATGTGTTGATCCATGACGTGCGCGTCGCCCCGCCACTGTACGTAGGTGTTCACGACGCCCGGTCCGGCTTTGTTCACGTTGAGAAACCACAATGCCTTCTGGAAAGCCTCACCTAGCCCGCCCTCGGTGCCTTGGCAGGTTGGGTTCGCGGGGAAATTGAGCGGGGGAACCGGAGTCGGGCAATTCGTATCGGGTATGATGCGCGCATCCCGGGCGCTGTCCCGGCCCGCATCTCGGCCGGCATCTGGGCTCGCATCCGGGCGGACATCCGGTCTAGCCGCGGCATCCGGGCCAACGACAAAGGTATCGGGAATCGCGCCGTCGGGAAGAGGTTCGACCACCGGCGGCGGAACGATCACACCGCCATCGAGCATGCCGGGTTCTACCGGCGCCTGCGGCTCGACGGGAGGCGGATTGATGATCACGACTTCGGGTTGCCCGGACTGCAGCAACAAGTGGGAATTGCAGCCCAAAGCACCCACCAGCGTGCCTGCCACCCCGAAGAGCAGATGTTTGTACGAATGGTAATGCATAGAACTTGTCCAACACACGCGGCAGCGGCGACTGAGACGTCCGGGCAGCTGCTTGCGAATGCTACCACAAAGTCGCAAAGGTGACGGCGCGCCGCCTGCGCGAGCTGTGCCCGACGGCACTCGACCTCACTTCACTTGAGGCGTGGGGGCACGATCGAAGGTCGAGCGCGCGCAGACCGCCCCCGCGCCGACACCCTGCAGCGCTCCAGCGTGGCGGAATTGCCAGTGAATGCATAGTGATCCTTGCTCGAACGCCTGGCGTACAGACTGGCCTCCAAGACCAGGCCCGACCGTCGGAAAACCACGAGGGTAGAGTGAATCCGAGCCGCGACCGAGAAGCCAAAATTGTCTTGCTGGGCATCGTACATGAGAGTCGAAGGAACAGCCGCTCGCCTGGCGTAGTCCGGAAAAGAAGGACGGTCCGCGCGCTTCTTCGAGTGTTTCACCAGTTTGGTCACGACCTGTGCGCCGTTGGCATCGAGGTGCGAGATGGTCCAGCGTTCCTGTCCATCCAGCTGCCAGCAGCCAAGCAGCGGTCGCAGGAGTTTCTTGGGGATCTTCTTGGTGGCCTTGTAGTCCTCGCTCGGTGCGGGGGCTGGCCCCGCGCTGACGGGCTCGACGCGGGCTTGGGGCTCGGCTTTGGGGGGAGCCGCTGGTTCCGTTGCCTCTCGCCCCGCTGGCCCGGCATCGTAGGCGGAAAACGATTTCAGCGGTGCGAGGAGAACAAACGCGGCGAGCGCTCCGGGTGCAACCCGGCCAGTCCGACCTGCAATGCGTGTTTCGTCCTTCGGCGCCATGGCGCTACGACGCTATCATGCCCCCGATCCCGCTCCCAGGTTGATTTCCCTCGGGCAGGTCAGAGTGAACATTCACGCCCCTGGTGGCTCCAACAGGCGAGACGTGAACTCACAGACGTGCGAAATTGGTATCGTGCGACAGCTCTTTGATCGCTGCGTGACCGGCGACGGACAGGCCTGGCGCGATCTGCATCGGACCTACTATCCGGTGGCGTGTAGGTTTCTGACCCGCATGGGCGTCACCGGGGCTGACCAGGAAGACTCCTGCCAAGACGTGTTCGTGCAGGTGTTCCGCTACCTGTCGCGCTTCCAGCACCGATCCGATTTCCAGACTTGGCTGTACAAGCTGTGCCTCAGCCAGTCGAGCCGCGTGCGACGCCGGCGCAAATTGCAGCAGGCCCTGGGCTGGCTCCTCGGCCGCCAGGGTTCGGCAGGCACTGCCGGCCAGGTCTGGAGTGATGCGATGACCGGTGAGCGAGTGCGACAGGCTTTGGACCAGATGAGGCCCCTGCATCGCCAAGTGTTCGTGCTGTTCGAGCTCGAAGGCGTGGACGGCGAGGAAATCGCGCGAATTCTCGGCTGCCCGGCCACCACGATTCGCAGACGGCTGCACTACGCGCGGCTGGAATTCGAACAATTGCTTGGCGCCGGCCCCGCCTGAAAGCGGAGATCCCTATGAGCAAGGAAGAGACGAATTGGCCAGCTCCGATGAAGACCGAGCCAAGTGCGGCAGGAGCGGCCTTGCGCCAATACGAACAAGAGACAAATGCGACGCCGAACGAAGCGGCGTCCTACCATCGAACGCTGGCAAACATCGAACGACCGTCGACCCGCCCACGCTGGCTCGTCGCGGTCGGCGCGACAGCGCTGGCCGTACCAGCGCTGCTGTGGCTGCTGCGATCCAAAACGAATCCACCGTCGATCCCAACCCACACCCCATCCGCCTCGGTCGCACGCGCGCCCATGCCCGCGCCCCCGAAAGCAGCGCCGCTCGAAGCTTCCGTCCAGCTCGGAATGGTCCCCACCGAGCTACCCACCGGAACGATCAATCTCGGTAGCGGCATTACCGCGGCGCTGGCCGACCACACGTCGGCAACTGCGCGTTTTCAGAAAGGCACGCTCGACATCACGCTCGCGAGCGGCAGCATCGAGTTGCACGTCCCGTCGCGCGGGATCGGGCAGGCCGTGCTGGTGACCGCCGGCGATTATCGATTCACGGTGGTGGGTACGGTATTTACCGTATCGCACCCGCCTCGCCGCCTCGATCTCGCGGTCAGCGAAGGGCTGGTGGCGGTGTCGAAAGAAGGTGGTCATCTGGCGACGGTGGCTGCAGGTGAAACCTGGTCGCTGGCCTTGCCATTGTCTGCTCCGCGCCGATTCGCGCCTCGGGTTTCGCGCGGCACATCGGCGAAGGACTGCACGCGGTTCGCGGCGGACATGCAGGTGCGGGAGCGCATCCAGTGCTACCGCGAACAGGCCCGTGGCCGTGGGCCTGACAGCGAGCGCGCGCAATACGAGCTGGCTCGCCTTTTGCGCGACGGCCCCGGCGATCTGACGGCTGCGCTCGGTGCCTTTGAGTTGCAGCGGTCCCGATTCCCGCGCGGCGACCTCCGGATCGAGGCCGATCGGGCGATCATCGAGCTTCTACCTCGTCTCGGCCGGCATGCCGAAGCGCTGGCCGAGACCCAGATGTTTCTCGACGAGCATCCCGACGCCGAATATCGCGCCGAGATTCGCCTCGTGCGGGGCGATATCTTCCGCGCGATCTTTCGCGACGTCACGAGCGCAGAACGCGAATACGACGAGGGCGCTGAAGCCAACGGACGGACCGGTGATGACAGCCGCTTTCTGCGCGCCCTTTGCCTGGAAGCCATGGGGCGGATGGACGAAGCGCGCTCGGCCTACCAGGACTACCTTGCGCAAGCCGGGACCGCGCACGCGCGCGAGGCACAGCGGCGCATGGAACGACTCGCTCGGTGAACATTTCCATTCGGGGCGGCTCGAACAGTCATGAACGTTCCGCAACAGCAAAGGGGAAACACATGACTGTAAGAATCTGTTTGTCCGTCGCGCTCGTCGTTCTAGTCGCGGCACCCGCAGCCGCCATGGCCGGGAAGTTCACCAAACCAGCCGTCGACATGCAAAGCGTGCCCGTCCCGGTTCGCCAAGTGCCGGCGCCGAAAAAGGACACAAAGAAGGACACGGAAGCATCGCCTGTCCTGACCCTCGAGGAGTTCACCGGCCTCAAGCAGGCTAGCATCCGTGAAATCAATAAGAAACAGATCCGCTACGTGCGGAGCCTCATTGAGCTTGCGAGCCCCGACGACCCGCAATTGCCCGACTACTACTTTCGCTTGGCTGAATTGTTCACCGAAAATTTCCGATACTGGAACGACCTCGCCCGCAGCCTCGACGAACCCATCTTCCGCGCTGAACACTCCGCGAGCTCGACGGTGCAGTAGCGACGGGGGCAACATGAACATAAGAAGCTTGCTGTTCGTTCCAGTCGGAATCCTGCTGGCCTTACCCGAAGCTGCCCTGGCAGGGAAGCTCGAAAAGCGCACAATAGAGGTCAAGGGCCCTCTCGAGTCCATTCGCCCCAGTCCCCCGATCGCGACAAGTAGCTTGGCGTCGCCCAGGCTGACCCTCGACGAATTTGTCGGACGTCAGCAGGCCCGCATTCAGGACATCAGCGACCGACAAATCGTGCAATTGCAGCGCCTTGTCCAACTGGCTGGGCCTGACGATGCCCTGGTGCCCGATTATTTCTTTCGGCTGGGCGAGCTGCTTTCCGAAAAGCACCGGTTCCTGAACGGTCGCGCGCGCGGCCGCGACGAGCCCATCTTCCGCGCCGAGCAGGCTCACGATGCCCAGTTGGCAGGGCGGCTGCGGCGTGAACAGGCGCGCGAACAGCAGCAAGCCGAGCATGCCCTGCACAAAGCCATCGCGTATTTCGCGACGGCCATGGCCTATGCCCGCTATCCTCGCATGGACGAGGTGCTGTTCCGGCTGGGCTACGCGCTTGCGCTCGCGGGTCGCGCGGACAAGGCACGCGAGTGCTTCCACCGCCTGGTCAAGGACTTCCCGCAGTCACGTTACGTGCCGGACGCATATCTGTCGTTCGCCGACGAGTTTTTCGCAAAGGGCGACATGGTGCGAGCACTCGCTTTCTACACCAAGGTCTCGCGGTTTCCGCGCTCGTCGGTGTTCGGCTATGCGCTCTACAAGAAGGCATGGGCAGAGGCCAATCTGAGCGAGCTCAAGGCAGCGCTTGGCACCTTCGTCGACCTGATCGAGCAATGCGAGGCCGGCAAGATCGGCCAAGCCCAGCGGGTGCCTCTTGAGAAGGAAGCACGTCGCGATCTGGTGAAGGTCTACGCGCGCACACCCGGCGCCGACGCCGACCGGGCGTGGGATTTCTTCCGGCGCGTGGGCGGCAACGAGGCTCCTCACATGATGCAAGCCCTTGCCGAGCTGTACTGGGAGCAAGGCATGGCCAGTCTATCTTCGCGCGTTTATCGCAGGATGATGCTGCTCGAACCGCGCTCGTCGTTCTTGTGCGCCTGGCAGGACAAGGTGCTGCGCAACACCTTGTCTGCTGGTACCGAGCCCGAACAGGTGCAGGAAATGCAGCGCCTGGGTCACACATACCACTACGTTCAACAGATGGGCGGCGTGAAAGCCGACATCGTCGCCGAGTGCCGCGGCCGGTATCACGACACCACCCGCGAGCTGGCCTTCATTCTGCACAAGCAGGCCGAACGTCTGAAGAGGTTGCCCACCTTCGAGCTGGCCGCAGCCGCTTACCGGGAATTCCTCAGCGCCTTTGCAAGCGAGCCGACCTCGACCGAGGTCGCGTTCTTTTACGCCGAGTGCCTGTGGAGAATCGCGTCCTTGTCTCCTGCCAGCCCGACCCTTTGGCGCGAGGCCGCCGAGCAGTACACGCGAGTCATCGAGCTCAATCCCACGGGCCCCTATGTGAAGGACGCTGCCTACGCTGCCGTCCTGGCCTGGCAGAACGTCCTTTACGAAGACGACAGCGATTTGCACGCCTCACCGCATGGGCGCTCGTAGCCAAATGGTAGTGCCACTAGACTAGCCCGCATTATTCACCACCACCGGGACACCGACCAGCTCGGCTGAACAGTCTGCACTCGGCTCTTTGGCGACGGCGGGCTAGAGGATTGTAATGGAAACCCTGGGAGGGTTTCCAAACCTTCCCGCGATGGTCCGCGCCGAGCAAAGCTCGGCGGCTCCCCACGCGTAGGGCTAGCCCGCACGAGCTTCATCGACCAAGCGCGGCTCATGAATAATGCGGGCTAGAATCAATGCCAGTCAGATAAGCAGCTAGCCCCCGAATATTTCAGGGAAAGATGCCCTC
>OBLT010000552.1_pt1 | contig 24150 bp, 28 predicted proteins | sample 1518721 | NCBI WGS metagenome assembly OBLT01 (sample SAMEA3539307, study PRJEB22396) | soil metagenome | biome: tundra; feature: field; material: soil | place: USA | collected 2010-05 | depth 0.15 m | reverse complement strand
TCCACGAAGAAGCTAGATCTGCCGCGGGTGGCCCACATCTCGCGGACCTCAGCCACGCAAAACGCGGGGGTGCACCTGGGTCTCGATTTTGAGACCGGTGGGATCAACGCCTGCCTTCAAGTTCGTTCGAAACTCCAACCTCGGTCTCCACCCAATCACCTTGGCATTCGTCGAGCATTGCAAATTCGGCTGCAAACTTACGCGACTCTCTGATTTCGGGCGGCAAACCGGACATTGGGCGGTCAAATGTTGAAAACTGGGCTTTGCGCAAGTTGAGATTTGAAATGAGCTGTTTGATACCAAGAATGATTTCATGGATTGAAATTGTCTCCGGATTCCAGCACCCAATCTGTTTCAGAATTTTCCCAAATCCTGTGATGGAATAGCTGCTGGGATCCTCTGCTGGATTCGAATCACAGCCAACCTTGCAAGCGGGCAATGCGGGCGGCATCGATTCGATTGGTGGCTCCTAGTTTACTCATCGCCTCAGAGAGATAGTTGCGGACCGTACCGTCGGAGAGCCTCAGTTCGGCGGCGATCTGCGCGGAGGAACGGCCTTCGCCAGCCAGCCTGAGAATCTGGCGCTCTCGGTCCGAAAGTGGGTCCTCATCGGCGCGCCACGCATCAACGGCAAGTTCGGGATCGACCGCGCGCAGCCCACCATGGACGCGTCGAATCGCCTCCGCCAATTCGGTCACTGGCCGCTCCTTGAGCAAGTACCCACGGGCGCCCGCAGCGAGCGCTCGGCGCAAGTAGCCGGCACGAGCGAATGTAGTTAGGATCATGACGCGAGCTTGGTTCCCGGCGGCTTTGAGATCTGCGGCCAGTTCAAGTCCGGAGCGCTCTGGCATCTCGATGTCGGTGATCACTATATCCGGGGCGAGTTCGCCTGCGAGCCGGAATGCATCACGGCCATTTGCTGCCTCGGCAACAACGGCGATGTCCGATTCGAGATCGAGAAGCGCGCTCAGCGCTCCGCGCAGCATGGTCTGATCCTCGGCAATCAAGACTCGGATAGCCTTCGCGGATTTGCCGACGACGCTCACGAGACCGCCCCTTCGCGGCGCGGCAGTTCGAGCGTGAGCCGCGTCCCGGTGCTGTTCTCAAGGCCCGCTTCAAGCGAAACCCGGCCGCCGAGCGACTCAATGCGCTCCCGCATGCCTCGCAGCCCATTGCCTTCACGAGCGACAGCGTGCTCGCCATTATCCTCGATAATTAGGCGGATATGGCCTCCTTCAGTGGCATGACGCACGCAGCAGGTTGTTGCCCGAGCGTGGCGAACAATATTGGTGACAGCCTCGCGCAGAGCCAGAGCGAATGCGGTCTCTTCTTTCGGGGTGAGCGACGTGCAGTTCAATGGGGCACCTTCGAGGACGAAGGCAACGCCTGCGGCGTTCAGTGTACGGCCCGCGGCTTCAACTTCGGCAGCCAGGCCGCGTGCACGGTAGCCGGCGATCGCATCGCGGATCTCCCCAAGCGCGGCTCGCGCCGTTCTTTCAACATCGCCGATCTCCGCCACGGCGCGCGCAGAGTCGAGCGGGATCAGGCGACCAGCGAGCTCGGCCTTTAAGACTACGACGGAAAGGGTATGCCCCAAAACGTCATGAAGATCGCGCGCTATTCTTTCACGCTCAGCAACTGAAGCCAGCGCAACATTCTCTTCCAATGCAGCACGGAGTCGCCGATCGGCACGGCTCTGTTCTACAAGGATCAAGTTACTACCCGCGATAACAATCAGAAGCAGCACGGTGGCCAATGAGAAGGGCCAGCCGATATGGAAGCGGCCGTTCAAGCTGCCAAAGCTAAGGACTCCGCATTCAACCAGCACCACCATGCACTCAAATAGGAAGAGCCACAGAACGCGCCGGATCGATTCGATGCTTGCCGGAAGGAAGACTGCCGTATAGACGAAGAATGTGGCACCGCCCAGGTTCCAGGGGAAGGTCACGAGCCCCAGAACGAAGGTCGCCGCAACCATACGGAACAGGATTGGCTCACCCACGGCAGTCGTACGAACATAGCCCGCAAAGATTCCGAGGAAGATACAAAACACGGTGATTGACCCAAACCAAAGATAGCGGTTCGGTTCCATCAAAGGCTGAACAAACAGAAAGCCGGCGTAGGCAAGTGACACCCACGTCCAATCGCGCTGGCGTTGCTCAGAGACGAAATCAGATGTGGACATGGCTCTCAATATGAAGTGTACGTCAGCAAATGGCCTGCTCTGCACAAGGCATCGGAATGCGCCCGGAGACTTGTCAGCGTGCTATCTACAAAATCGGCAAGCCCAGCGGCAAGCGATCGCCTGCGATGGAACTTGTGTACCCCATCACCGGTCGACGACACTTTGATGACATTTGTCATGAAAGACCGAGACACTTCCTGGGTAGAATCCGGGCATGATTGATTCCCTGAAATTGAAAAAGATGCTCTTCGCCGATCGCGAGGCCGCATTCTTCCGCCTTAGAGGCGGTTACCCCATTCCGCTCGCTGGCGCCACTTGGTGGGCCGCCCTTGGCACGATGGGCTGCTTCATCCATTCTCCGAACTTGTGGATCTTCATCGCCTTCTGTGGTAGCGGCCTGCTATTCCCTATCGCGCTGGTCTACTCGCGAATCCTCCAGATCGATTTCATGCGCGACAAGTCTGCTGCTCTTGACGTCCTGGTGCCTACGTTCACCTCGATGCTTCTCTTCTGGCCGATTGCCATCTCCGCCTTCTGGACCTATCCGCAATTGGTTCCCCTTGTGCTAGGCATCGGTCTGTCCCTTCACTGGCCGGTTATCGGCTGGCATTTTGCGCGCACTGGCATCTATTGTGCCCATGCGGTGATTCGCGCCGTTGCTTGCTTTGCGCTTTGGAACTGGTGGCCTTCGACGCGATTCACTTTGCTTCCTTACGCAGTTGCGGCGACCTACCTCCTGACAGTGGTGGCGATTCTCATATCCTCCTCGCCTCGGAAGCGACCGCCAGCTATCAAGTCAGTCGAGTAGACGTCATCGCGAATCCGCAGTGAAGGACATTGGTTTCCTGGGATCACAAATGCTCGTCCTGTGCCATCCCGCGTTGCGGCACCAGTTTTCCAGCTTTCATCGACCGTTCGGCCGAAATTTGGGCGGTCAACTGTTGAAAACCGGGTTTTGCTCTACTTGAGTGGTCTAGGGATGAATTGCGGATTGATCAACAAGTAAATTCCGAGTTGTCGACCATCCTACCGGAGCCCGGAGAATCTGACCCAATTTCAGTCGATGAATGCCTTGACCTATTCACATCGGATGATCGTTCAACTCCGCCCATTCAGAACTGATATGGATAGCTCATGGAAACACCTCACCGTCGAGTGCGTAGAGAGAATACATCGCGGCTCGCTGCACGGAAAGGTGGTGGCAGATGCATGATCCGATATGGATGCACGCTCTTCTGGCGGTTCCCATTGCGGCCGGCAGCGGAGCATTTCCACTGGCTCCGCTGGCACTCGTCACCGTAAAGGGCGGCAACGCGCATCGTCAATAGGGCAAGATCTATTTCTGGTGCATGGCCGTTGTCGCCAGCACTGCGCTGGTCATGGCCGTCTATCGGCCAATTCTCTTTCTTGCGCTGGTCGCCATCTTCAGCTTCTATGGGGCCTTCGCGGCGTACCGGGTGCTCGGGCAGAAGGCCGCGTGGAAAAGCGAGCGCGTCATCCGTGGCTTGGACTGGGTTGCCGCCATTATCTGCTTCGCGGCCAGCGCAGCATTAGCGCTGCTTGGGGTAATCCGGCCAGAGCTTGTGCAAAACCTGCGCATTCCGGCGGTTGTTTTTGGCATCATCGGCATGCGCATCTCAGGCAGAGCCATGTGGCGCTTCACGCATCCGCCAACGGAGGAAATGTTCTGGTAGTACGCCCATCCGCGGGGTGACCGGCAGCTACATCGCTGCCTGGACCACTTTCTGCCTCGTCACGATTGGACCCCTTGTGCATGGGGCCTGGTGGTTGTGGTTAGTACCTCTGTTGATCGGCCTGCCAGCGATCGTTATCACTACGGCTTACTATCAGCGAAAGTCTGCTTCGAAGCCCAAGGCCGCGCTCGCATAAGTGGTCATCGTGGGGGAACTAATCTCTCGCGTTCTGCGACCAATGGGTTCATCATCGAATGGCACGGCATTGGCAAATCGTGGATTGCGCCGAGTCGCCGATGTGCGCACCGAACACTTGAGGCGGAGAAATCTTCAACTCTCCGAGTTAGGGCGGTTGACCGCTTACCGGACACAACTCCGATTTGCTAGACCGGGCCGAGTTGGGAACGGATCGGCAAAATTCCAGGCACTGCTCCATTTCCGGACCCCAGGGCGTTTTCGAAGACCCAGCTACGCCTCACCGTGTAGAAGAGTGGCGAAGGGTGAATTGATCTCTCGGGAGGGCGGAAAATCAACAACACTCACTCTGGCCGCCCTCGCGGCGCAACAGTCACCGCTGCGGCGCGTACTTGCTGAAAGCGCCTGTTGTTCTGAATGATCACAGTCAGCATGTTCGCAACGTTGGGGTTCCACACGTCGCCATGCCCGTTTACCAGGTTCGAGTGCACATTGAATATCCAGAACGGGTCCGAATCAAACGCCTGATCCTCACTCTTCGGCACTTGCGCCTTTCCCGGAATGCGCGGAAGATAGTACCGCGTTGGCGGCTGGTTCGGCCTGGCAATGTCGAAGCAAATGACTTCACCCTGCGGGCATCCAGGTTCAGGAGCGTGATGCGTGTGCATCCACGGACTGTTCGCCGCCGAGATCAGGTTCAACTTGTCCGATATTAGGTCGGGAAGAACCAGGTTTGCAATCGGCATCACGAGCCCGGTGGCCAGGTCATTCGTCGAGGTAAACGCAATGTACAGCGGGTCGGCGCTGCAGATCGGGTGCGACCGAAAGTTCGGGCAATCGTTCTTAACCTGCCGTACCCGCTTGCGTGTCATCGCCGACGAAGTCGCCGCGTTCACATAGACGACCAAATCCGCGGGCATAAGGGGAATGGCGCGTACTTGCTCATCTGAAACCTTCGCGTGTTGGCTGCTGGCAGTTTGTGCGGTCTTGTGCATCTCTTCGAAATACTGGCGCATGAACCCCGGGTTCCCTTTGGCATCCAGACCGTCGATTGCATTCTCCAGCACACGCGCGCCAAAAGAGTGGCCGGCGAAAATGAGAAAGGTGTTTGCTCGCACCGTCGGGTTGACGTTGACCGCATCCTTGATAACCTCAACTGCGTTTTTGATGCCGGTTCGGCCGACGTTCTTCGCGACTTGACGCCGCGGCCAGTAGCTCAGAAAGTATTTGAATGGTTCGAACCTAATCGTCAGTCCGCGCCACGCCAGATAAATCCCGACCACCTGCGGCGCTTTTCCGGGCAGGCCTACGGGGTAGTCGTCGGCCAACCGCGAGATGAACCCGCAAAATTTCACGACGTCCCCGCTAATGTTGCTGGCATTATTCTGCCAGCCATGGACGTACACCACCACGAGCGGATGCTGGCTTCCGCCGTCGGCGGCAGCCGCGATCTGTTTGACAGCATCTTTCAGCTCATGAGGATCCCAGAGCACACCCTTGTCGGTGAACTCCACATAATTGATCGTGTACGGATGATGGTTGACTTCGCTCGCTCCCAGCTCGAATGCGGGCAGCCTGTGCGTCTTTCCGCACTCATCTTCCGTTGGCGGACAGCGGTACTGCTGGTCGGGAACACTGAGTTGCGCTCGAGCCGCGGATAGAAGAGCGCAGGCGAGGACAACCGCACAAAATGGGCGCAACTTGAACACAGAGTAACCCAGATCGTTATATGCGTCGCATAAACGCGTGACTGCTTTGGTGCGCAATGGCGAAATCACCGGCGATTTCGGCCTAAAATGGCTCCGGGAAGCGAGCCACGATGAAGAGGATTACCTCATTGATCAACATGACCAAAGAAAAGGTCCTTTCGGGGGTGCCCACTATTGCATGACCATATTACTTCCAAAATCGGCCATGTTCAAGATCAAAGAATTCCCTCGCAAAAACCCTAAGTCCAGGCACAGAACGGGTCATCCGGTGCCTTTCGGCCCCGGCGGCAATTTCAGTTGGTACCGCTCGGTCTTAGTGCAAGTCGGCATGTTGGAAGGTATCTCGATGCGCTGTCGCACTTCCGGGTGAATTACCGGCAAACCAGACAATGGGCGAAAAACCTGCCTACTTCCCACGTGGTGACCACTCGCCCAGAACTCGAAAAGAGCCGTAGACTAGCTGGCTTAGCCCATTTCCCCGACGAATACGGTTCGCCGCAAGTTCCCGCTCGACAAGCCTGTAAGACAGCCGATCATCTTTGCCGCCGGGCACTTCATACCGCTACAAACCATCCATTTAGCAGATTCATAACGCTCCATTTGGGCCTCCGCAATGTGGCACTTTGTGCCTTGTGCGCAATCGATAAACGAAGTTAGTATTCGCCCAGCATATAGTCGCATTTGTATGCGCAGGCAATGCTGGCATGGGTGATTTTTCACTGCCTAAAGTCCAATGCAGTTCAACAGAATCGACGTATGACCCAGCAGGCAAACACGATAATGGAAGAGTTTCGTAGAGAATTCCTCAAGATGGCCGGCCTCGGTATCGTAGGCGGTTCTGGGTGTTTAACGAACACAACCGCAGCTATGGCACAGAGAAAGCCATCGGAGAAGCCGTTGTTCTTCGACGTACGCTCGTTCGGAGCAACCGGGGATGGCAAGACTGTTGACAGCATGGCAATCAACGCTGCGATTGAAGCCGCGGCTGCCGCGGGTGGAGGAACGGTTGTGTTTCCCGCAGGCATCTATGTCTGTTTTTCTATCCGCTTGAAAAGCTTTGTGGCTCTCTTCGTAGAGCAAGGCGCGACGATCATTGCTGCCGATTCACCGCGTCCAGGCGAGACTTCCGGCTATATGGGCGGGACCTACGACGACGCCGAGCCCAAGACCGAGTGGGATGCTTACCAGGATTACGGCCACAATCATTGGCACAACAGCCTGATTTGGGGAGAGAACATTCACGATTTCGGGATCTTCGGCCCGGGCATGATTTGGGGCAGAGGCCTCAGCCACGGCGGAGGGCCCGGAGCCCGCGGGAACTATTCAGTCTTCCGGGCCGAACAGCGCGGCGCGGGCAACAAGGCCATTGCACTCAAGAACTGCCACAATGTGATTTTTAGGGACTTCTCCATTTTAAAGGGAGGCCACTTCGGTCTTTTGCTTACCGGAGTTGATAACCTCACCATCGACAACCTCAATATCGATACCGACCGGGACGGCATGGACATCGACTGCTGCAAGAACGTGCGCGTATCGAACTGCACCGTCAATTCTCCTTGGGACGATGGTATTTGCCCGAAGTCCAGCTTCGCGCTTGGCTATTTGAGGGCCACAGAGAACGTGACCATCACCAATTGCTTCGTTACTGGCGACTATCAGCTTGGCAGCGTTCTTGACGGCACATGGAAGAGGCACACGGACCTGGCAACACATAATCTTGCCACAGGCCGCATCAAGTGCGGAACCGAGTCCAACGGCGGCTTCAAGAACATCATAATCTCGAACTGCGTCTTCGAGAGTTGCCGCGGTCTCGCGCTTGAAACGGTTGACGGCGCGTACTGCGAGGACATCACATTCACTGGCATCACCATGAGGGATCTCCGCCAGTCACCACTATTCCTGCGGCTTGGAGCTCGCCTGCGTGGACCCAGGGAAGCTACCAAGGTAGGGACGCTCAAGCGCATCATCATGAGCAATATCACGAGTTCCGGAGCTGCACCCTTGTGCACAAATATCAGCGGAATGCCGGGGTACATGATTGAAGATCTGAAGATAAGCGACGTGTTCTTCCATCAGGCGGGTGGCGGCGATAGCGAACTTGCGAAGCGCCAGCCTCCAGAACTCGAAAAGGGGTATCCAGAGCCTCCCATGTTCGGCGATCTTCCAGCCACGGGTCTTTTTGTGCGTCACGTGCGAAACCTCGAGGTATCCAATCTGGAAGTAATGACAGAGACTGCGGATGCGCGGCCGGCATTTTGGCTGATGGATGTGAATGGCGCGGACTTCTTCCGTGTCAAAGTACCGCGGATGAGCATGGCTCCAGCCTTCCGCCTGCAAAATGTCGACGAGTTCCGGGTGTTTGGAAGCAAGTACCTGAAAGATGCCGAGTACGACCGATCCGACGATCGTTCGTTCTAGGGCGTGTTTCATCATTGGCTCCCGGCGCATCGCGGCAATCCCTCAGGGGGCTAAACGGGCTCGGGGCAGCCTTTGAAGTCTGCCCTGACACGAGGCTGGTAATTGAACCTGCGCAACGCGGGCTGACTCATAGCAGGGCAGCCCTGTACTATCGATTCCGGCCAACAACCCAACGAATTCGGCTTACTGAATCCTGTACGCGCCTGCTGTTGACCAAGGAGTATACACGTGCATTCAAGAAAGCTGCCACGGCTGGCAATCTGGCTTCCCGGCATCGCGATGTTTACTGCATGTTTCGCCATCCTCGGCCAACACTCGCCCAAGGCCACGCCGTCCCCATTGATGGCTCAGTTGGGCCGCTTCACGGCCTCTGACGTGCCAGCCATTGGCCCCGCCGAGATCGCAGTAGAGCCTCGCAAGTGGAACCAGCCTGTCCCGTCCGGCTTGCCCGGCAACGGCATGGCCCAGCATCCGATGCTCTACATCGGCGAGGGCTATAACAAAATACTCCTCGTCAATGACGGCAAAATCGTATGGACCTATTCGACGGGCTCAGGCTGGGAATATGACGACGCTTGGATGCTCTCCAACGGCAACATACTTTTTTCGCGCATGCAATACGTCGCCGAAGTAACACCGAACAAACAGGTAGTGTGGCGCTACGATGCTCCCGATGGAACCGAAATCCACACATGCCAGCCGATCGGCTTGAACAAGGTTTTATTCGTTCTCAACGGCCTGCCGCCCAAGCTGATGGTGGTCGACATCAAGACCAATAAGGTAGAGGTTCAACACCAGTTGCCCGCCCCCAGCATGACCGACAAGAAGACCGTTCACGGGCAGTTCCGCCGGGTGCGGTACACCGCGCAGGGAACATACCTCGTTCCCTTTCTGGAGATGAGCCAAGTCATCGAATACGACAAGCATTTCAAAGAGATCTGGAAATACCCAATCAAGAGTCCCTGGGCCGCTGTCCGTCTCAAGAACGGAAACACGCTGATCACCGACGAGAACGATATTCTCACCCGCGAGGTCAACCCACAGAAGGAGACCGTCTGGGAAACTACTCCCAGCGACTTGCCCGAGGCTTACCGTTATATCAATACGCAAAGTGCAACGCGCCTGGACAACGGCAACACAATCATCTGCTCGCGCGGCGGGGACGGAAAAGGCCCGCAGCTCGTGGAAGTAACCCCGGACAAGAAGGTTGTGTGGGTTTTGTGGGACTGGGCAGATTTTGGCCCAGCGACTGCGGTTCAAATCCTGGATGAACCCGGCATTCCGGAAAAGCCGGGACAATCGCAACACTGATTGGGCTCAGCTTGCCAGCCACTACGGCTCTGCCGGCAAGTACTGCATCTCTTATCCGGTGGATGGTATTCCGATGGTGCTGAGCGTGAGGATCTCGCCGGGCTGAATGAGTATCTTTGCGGGTACGGCGTCGGCAGACCGTCGAAGCCGTTCAGGTCTTAAAGGCCGCCCCGTGCGATGATGTCCCGCAGCGCCAGCTTGTGCAGGCACAGCTCCGACACCAGCCTCTTCAGATTTGCGTTCTCCTGCTCAAGTTCCATGAGTCGCTGTGCTTGGCCGTCCCCCGCATCGCTGTACTCCTTGCGCCACCTCAAGTACATCGCCTTGGTGATCTTAGCTTCCAAACAGCCCTCCGCCGTCGTCTTACCGTTCGCGACACCCTCATCTATCTGCCGCAGAATCTCCATTGCCTGCTCAGAGCTATGCCTCTTCCGGCGTGCCATGCTTCGCTCCTTCGATGCAGGTGTCTACAAACAAAATGGCGCAAACTATCGGGGTAGTCCAGGAATCATGCTCATCGTTCCACAGCCACTTGATCTATTGGCATCCGTGGAAGCAGGGTGTCAAAGTGAAAGATTGGGGCTTACGCACCGTCATTTGTTTGTTTATCCGTGGTGTTGAGGCAGACGTGCCCCGTTTCAAAGCTCGAAACGGGGCACGCTGGTTTAGAGACAATTTTCAATCGTGCAGATTGATAGGTTGCCTAGAAGATGACTTTTAAGCTTCCCTGGAAGATTCTGGCGCCAATGCTGGTTCCGGAGATCTCGCCAAAGCTTCCTCCGCCTCCCACCACTGGTCCGCTTGAACTTGGGTTGCTGAAAGACGGGTGATTAAGCACGTTGAAGGCTTCAAGCCGTGCAGCCAAGGAAAGCTTCTCTCTGATTGGGAAGATGCGAGAAACCTGGCTATCGAATTGGAAGGACATGGGGCCGCTGAAAGAGTTTCTGCCAATGTTTCCGTACGTTCCCAGAAACGCGCATCCATTGGCAACATAGGTATTGCCGGCACCCGTGTAGCAAGGAGCGGTTACCTGAGTGAAGGCAGCCTGGTTGAGGTATGAGCGAGTCGCCACACTCGCGGCTCCCGACCGAATTGTTGCAAAGCTGTAGGGGTTCACGCCGGGAATCTGGACAGCGCGATCGTTGCCTACATCCGTGAGCGAGAAGTCGGATCCTGCCGTTACATTGATCGGGCCACCGCTGACGAAATGAAAGAGCGGTCCCAACTCCCAGTTGTTGACGGCATATGCCGTAACGCCGTGGAGGCGGAAGTTGCTCTTCGCAATCAGGGTTGTGTTGAAGATTTTCCGGTAATCGGAGCCGCACCGACCGTAATCCATGCTGAAGTTGTTAGGATTCTCAACCTGGGTGCCGGAAATGTCGCCCTGTGCGTCTGTGACGTTCAGGCACTTGGACCAGGTGAAATTGGACAGAAGGCTGTAGGTGGATGAAAGCCGATGCTGCAGGGTGGCCACCATACCGTTGTAGTTGCCCCAGGCAATGTCATCGACAATGACTGAGCCGCCGCCGCCACCGGTATATTGGTTGCCCTGGAGTGGATTTGCTGTCGTCAGTGCAAAACGCGAGTTCTGGTTTCCGGTTGTGGAGCAGTTGGTACCAGCCGCGCCCGGCTTTACCGCCGCAGGGCCGGTGGTGACGATGCCGGCGCAGCGTGTGCCTGCCGCGCCCCAAACTCCTGGAATGAAGACGGCAGGGCTAAGCGGGTAGCCGGTGGGCATATTGACGGTCTTGTTCCCGATGTAGTCGATCTGTGCTTGCCATCCGTGCCCGAACTGGCGCTGCACACTGATTGTCCACTGCAGGGTATCGGAGGGGTGGAATTGCGTGGGAAGCACGATGAACTGCCCTTGTGCCGGGAAGACAGCCTGAGTCTTTGTCGGAACCGGGGGCTGAGGATAGGGGCTTGTGTTGACGCCGCCCACCTGGTTGCAGCCGTAGCCGGTGCCCCCAACGAGCCAGGGCTCACTGAAGCACAACTGACCTGAGGTTGCAGGGCTGCTGGCGGTGGCAAACGGTGGATTCTGGTTTACGCGTTGGCCAGTGAAGAAGTTGGCGTGATCATAAGCGACGGAAACACCACCGCGAAGAACAGTCTTCCCATCGCCAAACGGATCCCAGGAAGCACCGAAGTTGGGAGAGAATTGCCAAGGCGAATTCTGTGTGAACTGCCTTGAGACGTTGTTATCTCCATAAAAGAACGATCCTGCGGGAGCTGTGGGGTAAACGACGCTTAGCTGGTTGGCAAGAAACTGGCTCATGCTGAAGATGGAACCGCGGTTGTAGAAATCCACAGGCATAAACTGCGGCTCCCAACTAATGCCGCCAACCACGGTAAGCCTCTTCGAAGCGTGATACGTGTCCTCGAAGTAAAGGCTGGGGATGGGAGCACGCAGAGCGTTCTGTTGCTGCTTGCTCTGCTGGAAGCTGCTCATCGATCCCCACATGAAGTCAAGGTTTGCGTCGCCGATGGTGTTGCCGCCAGCCGGTCCGCTACCGCTGTACGCGCCGTTGAAGGTGAATGTTCCGTTGGATTCATAAGCGCCAACGATATTGAGTTGATTCTGGACGTACTCCCCTCCGATCACCATCTGGTGCTTGCCTTTGACCCATGTGAGGTCATCGGCAAAGGATTCGTCATCGTCGTTGTAGTGTCCGGGTGCGCATGTTCCGCAGTACGCGGTCCAGCCGTGGTTCTTGCCGGACGTGGCGATGGACATTTGCAGGCCGGTCGGCACAGCAGTGTACATCGTAACGCCAATATTCGACGCGTTGATTCCCGGGGCCGACTGGCGAAGGTCGACGCGCTTGGCGCCGGAGATATGCGCTGAATTCACCAACGTCGGAGTAATCGTCCATTCTTCTCCGACGGTCAGGGTTTGCACGCGCTCATAGTTTCCAGGAGCGTTTTGCGTGATCAGGATGTTGGTTGGCGAAAAAAAGGACGGCGACTGGTAGTCGTCGTACAAGTAACGGCCATACATATTGTTCTTGGAGTTGATGGTGTAATCAACCCTGCCAATGTATTGGTCGTCACCAGTCTGGGATGGGATAGCGTAGGTGACCGTGCCGCACCCGTACGTGTCAACTGAAGGGATGGGTACGGGCAGATACTTCTGTAGAGCCAACGCTGACGCATTGTACGTTGGCAGAGTTGGATATTTGTTTCCGGGAATCGCCGCACCGGTCAGGGGGTCGAACAGTTGCTGCGGTGCGCCGCAATTGTTCTTGGCTGCGCCTGGGGGTGGGTCGGTGTTTGACCAGTCACCGGCCAGGTTTGCCGCTGTGGGTACATATTGCGTGGTGTTGGATGTAGACTGGTCGGCCTTGAGGTGCTGGTATGCGAAGAAGCCGAAGAGCTTGTCGCGGATAATGTGGCCGCCAAACGTGCCGCCGTACTGGTTCTGGTGCAGCGTGTCCTTGGACGTCGAGAAGAAGTTTGTAGCGTCCACAAAGTTGTTGCGGATAAACTCAAATGCCGATCCGTGATAGGCGTTCGTGCCCGATCGGGTCACAACGTTCACCAGGCCGCCACTATGCATACCCCCTTGTGCGCCGAGCACCGAGGATTCTACGCTGAACTGACTCACCGCATCCGGAAAAGGAAAGGGAAGATTGCCGTTGCCCATGTAATCGTTATTGTCGCCGCCGTCCAGCTTCCAGGTTGTCGTGTTGCCCATGCCGCCGGCAACGGAGACTGAAATTGTCTGATAGGAGTATTTGGACCCGGTGAAATCGCCGCCGGGGGCCGAGGACGAGCCGCCTGAAAGGGTGATCAGGCCGGTCATCTGGCGGCCATTCAGGGGCATCTCTTGCACATCCTGCTGGTCGATAGTCTGCTTGAAGGAACTGTCCTCAGTCTGCAGTGCCAGGCCCTCGGCATGCACCTCGACCTTGATGTCCGCCCTGCCGACTGCTAGGGCAACGTTAATCGCGATGTTGCCGCCGACCTCAAGGACAATGCCCGTCTGCTCGTAGGTCTCGAAATTCGGGGCCGTCACGACAAGATTATAAGTCGTGATGGGAATATTAGGAAACACATAGACTCCGGCCCTGTCGGTCTTGGTCTCGTGCTTCACAGCGGTCGCCAATTCGATAAGCGTGACATTTGCGTTCGCTACCAAGGCACCCGATGCGTCAGAAACATTGCCTTGAATGGTGCCTGTTCCGGCGTTCTGGGAATTGACCTTCGTGGCGAAAAGCAACAGAGCCACACAGGAGAATACGTATACACAACGGCGGATACCCGCTATGTACTTCGAGATGGAATTTCTCATTACAGCCTCCAAATAGTGATTGGTTGTTAAGTCTTTGATTGTTGCCTCCGGTTATGTCAACAGTGCGTCGATAGCAATTAGAAACTTGCAAAACGCACTTTCTTCGATCTGCATCATGCCTCTAGGGACCACTGAATCATTGAAACTCTCGATATCTTGTGTCAGCCTTTGGAGACTGTCCTGTTCGCGAAGAACAAATAAATCTTGCTAAGCGTTAGCATCGGTCCTCGCAGTTAGAAGCTGAACCAATCGCAACGGCCAATTCAACCCTCGGTTGAGTCGTACTCGAAGTTTGCGGAGTTGATGAAAGAGAAGTGCCATACTCTCCACAGCGCCGCAAAGTACGCGTGTTATTACAAAGTGCTCCCGATCGGCAGTTCCTCTTCAATTGAGAGTTATCCTGCATTTTCCGAACGGCCAGATACTACCTACGCTTGAGAAGAACGCACAAGGCACGATTGGGGAGGATGGGTAGCCCTCATTGGGTGGCGAGTGAACGCTATAAATAGGTAGCTAATCAATGGCACACATGGGTCATATTGCCCATGGGCAAGTTCGAGCTTGGCGCAGGTTTGCAACCTGCGATCACCGCGAGTAATATCTTCACCTAGCCCAATATCGGCTAGAGTCCATTCTATGATGATGCATCGATTGCCTGGCACCGGCCTGCGAAGATCGGCCTGCGGGATCGCAACGTTCTTGCGCTGCTGTCGCTGCGAGCGACGGCTTAGAAAGTTCATGAGAGTTTGCGTATTCATGGCGATGGGCGCGCATGGCGCGCTGGCTTACGCGCAGACACCCGATTCAGCGCCGATTACGTATCGAACCGCGGCGTCGGTTTCCGCACTCTCTCCGGAGCAGGCAAGCAAAGCAGAACCTGTTGAACTTCGAGGTGCTGTCACCCGATTCACCGAGCGCGGCTTTGCGCTCCAGGATCGCACCGGCGGAATTTGGGTCGCTTGGCTCCCTCCTGGAGTACCGATCAACGTTGGTGATGAGATTGAAGTAAAAGGAGTTGTTCATCCGGGGGTCTTCAGTCCCATGGTGAAGACAACTTCGCTGCGCAAATTGGGACGCTCTGCTTTGCCTTCGGCGCGGAGTGTTACTTTCAGGCAATTGAGCACAGGAGACATGGAGAATCTATATGTTTCCATTATTGGAGTAATTCGCTCAGCGGGGATCCGGTCATACACATCGCGTTTGCAGAAATTCTGGATGAAAATCGAGATGGCAGACGGCATTGTCTATGTCTCTCTACCGGAGGGGAATGCCGGCGCAGGAGGCAAATTGATCGACGCCGCCGTTCGGATCGACGGCGTCGCCGCATGCACGAAGAACATGAACCGGCAGATTACGTCCCCCACCCTCTTGGTGCAAGGAATGGAGAACGTAACAGTACTTCGCCCTCCGCCCCAGAACCTGTTGGCCCTTCCTCTTACGCCAATTGGCAGTTTGATGCAGTATCAGTCTGGAACCGATTATTATCATCGGGTCAGGATCGCGGGAACAGTTACCTACTTCAAGCCTGGTGAAAGCCTCATCCTCGAAGATGGGGGCAGAGCCCTGGTTGTCATGACAGCGCAGTCCCCCAACATCAAATTGGGAGATCGAATCGAGGCAATAGGAATACCTGCTCCCAGGGACTCAGGGCCTATCTTGCAAGACGCTATTCTCCGCGACATTGCGCCCGGCCAGCAACTACGACCCACGCCCGCGACTTCCGCGGAGTTGTCCTCCGGGTCCTTCAATTACAGCCTGGTCAGTACCGAGGGACGTCTATTGAGGCGCATGCAAGAACCACTTCGCGAAGTGTTATTGCTGCAGGATAACTCCAACCTGCTGTTAGCCGAGTTGGATGAGCCTGGAAATTCAAATGACTTGCGCTTTCTAGAGGAGGGAAGCACGTTACGGATATCCGGCATCAGCACACTGGATATCTCGGGAACCTGGGGTACAGGTGGTCCAAATGCCAGCACGATTCGTTATAAGGTGCTTCTTCGGTCCCCCGGCGATGTTCAGGTGATTCGGCCGGCTTCTTGGTGGACTACGCTGCATGTAATCTATCTCGCCGCGATTTTGGGCCTTCTCGTTCTTCTCTTCTTCGGCTTGCTTGTATACGGCCGCCTGGAGGGCTGGCGCCTTCAGGCTGTCCTTGAGGAGCGCGAACGCCTGGCACACGAGATTCATGACACTCTGGCCCAGAGTTTTGCTGGAATTGGCTTTCAATTGCAGGCAATACGCAAGGCAATTCCGAGTGAAAAGCCCGGTCTGCTCCAGCAAGTTGACCTGGCCCGGGCGCTGGTGCGACACAGCCACAAAGAGGCGAGGCGCAGTCTTGAGCCATTAAGTCCCGAGTTGCCGGAGGAAATTGATTTGCTGACTTCACTTGAGTCCTCTGCCCGTACGATGGTCGAAGGGGGTTCAGTCGAAGTAACCGCGGCTAGCACCGGCGCGCCACACCCAATTCCGCCAAAGATCTCTGCCTCTCTGTTACGGATCGGGCAGGAAGCTGTTGCCAATGCTGTTCGTCATGCGGAACCAAGCCATTTGGACATTTCTCTTGCCTATAACATTGGCTTTGTCCGTCTCGCTGTTAAAGACGACGGCTGCGGTTTTGTGAAAAGCGGCAACCTGCTTGGGTTCGGATTGCGCGGCATGCGCAAGCGATCCGCGACTCTCTCTGCCAAGCTTGACATTGTTAGCCAGCCGGGAGAAGGCACACGCGTCGAAGTCACCGCGCCGCTTCCGCCCGATCTTACCTTGTTTGCTCATTTAAAACGAATGTGGAAATATCCTCTGGAGCGTATTTTGTATGTCAACGCAAAAACTAAATAGCGGCATCATTCGGATTCTGATTGTTGACGATCATCCGGTCGTTTGCTCGGGGCTTACGAGTATGTTGAGTGCGCAAACCGGGATTGAAGTCGTCGGTTCCGCCGCGAGTGGAGAGGAAGCGCTCGCAATCGTTCAACGCGATAGACCCGACATCATGCTACTGGATCTGCGCATGCCGGGAATGGACGGCATTGGCGTTTTGAAGGCGCTCGGACGGATGGAGCACACTACCCGCGTCGTGGTCTTGACGAGCTTTGAAAAAGAGGAAGATATCTATCGTGCGATTCGCGCCGGAGCACAGGGGTATTTGCTGAAAGATACAACCGAGTCCGAAATGGTGGCTGCCATTTCCGTTGTGCATTCGGGCAAGCGCTATATTCCTCGCCACATTGCAGCCCGTCTGGCGGATCGCTTGATGCGCTCCGATCTCACTGCTCGCGAATTGCAAACGTTGGAACTGCTCGCTCAAGGCTCGACAAACAAGCAGATCGCCGGGGCCCTTAATATCAGCGATAACACGGTCCGCCACCACGTAAACAACATCATGGAGAAGCTGCAAGTGACCGATCGCACGGAGGCAGTCGCAACAGCCCTCCGCAACGGAGTTCTTTCGGGGACGGACTAGCGCTGGTTGCGTAAATAGTCGATCTTGAAAACCAACAATACCCATATAAAACCTGATGAAAAGCGGAGTGTTTTGCTCTAGAATTTCCATGAAGGCGTAGCAAATGTGCTGCAAACTGGGGAAAAACGATGCGACCCAAGCGCGAGCCGGAGCTGTGCCTCGCCAAAATTCCATGCGAGTTCAACAATGAACAGATTCTTCAAGTTAGGTGCAGGTTCGGAATGGTTGTTGGGCCTGGGGGAAGGAGCACTCAGTGGCTATGGACCGTCCCGAATGCGATGATGCGGGGTCCTCAAGTGCTCGACGGACACACCTCATGCTCAGTCTATTTTCAACTTTGAAGATTGATATTCGTGGCAGTAGCTCAGGCAGCCAGATCGTAGCGATGATGCATGCCACCGAGCCTTGGCATTGATATCACCTTGCCACCGACGCCGGGATTCTTCCGTGCTTTACGAGCCGCAGGCGTTCCCTTGGCCAGTGCAAGATGAGTCCGGTCGTCGTGGTAGTAGCCGACGTATTCGTTCATCAGCCGTTTCAGATGCCGCTCATTGAGAACGATCACATGGTCGAGCAGATCGCGGCGGCAGTTACCGTCCCAACGCTCCGCAACACCATTCTGCCACGGACTTCTGAAACTAGTGCGCTTAGGCTGGATGCCGAAGCTCTTCACGGTGTCGATCACTTCCTTGCTGAACTGTGGGCCGCGATCGAAGATCAAGTATTTGGGAGCCGAGTCGTAGGGGAATGCCTCGCGCAGTTGTTGGACGACCCAGGCAGCGGTCGGGTGCTTCGTCACGTTGAAGCGAAGAATTCGCCGCCGATCATGCGCGATAACAAAGAAGCAGTAGAGCACGCCAAAGGTGAGCGTCGGCGCGGTGAAGAAATCCATGGCTGCAATCGCTTCGTGATGGTTGTTCAGAAAGGCCGCCCAACGCTTTGCCGGCTTAGGAATCCTTGGGGCTTTCCTCATCCAGCGCAGCACAGTTCGCTCGGAAATATCGAGGCCGAGCATCTTCAGTTCACCATGAATGCGCGGCGCGCGCCAATTCTCGTTCTCAGAAACCATCCGGAAGATGAGTTCACGCAATTCCCTGCTCACGCATTTTCTCCCCGCTCGGGTCCGGTGATGAGAAAGGCATGTCCAATACATCTTGAAGCCTCTCCGATGCCAGCGAACGACAGTCTCTGATTGAACGAGGATCAAAGCCCGTTTCCAGCCACGCCACAGCCGCCTCAACACCACCCAGAACAATCGGTCAGCCGCAACCAACCGCGGCTGAGGACGCCGCCGTTTCAAAACGGCCAACTGTTGCCGGAGCGCCAGCGCCGCCTCTGCCGCGAGATCCCCCAGAACACGACGAGAGCCAGCAACGCTCCAATCAGCAACCAGGCAAAGTCACGGCCATTGAAGTTTTCTAAGAACCCGGAATCATGCCAACGCATCAGCGCCAGCGCATTGCTCGTTGGGATCAGCATCTCTGTCCTCCGCGCACCGGTTTCATTGCTCAACTCACTCGTCTGAACTGCAGTGTCCGGTCCGTCGTCAATCGCCCTGCTCAAGCCGGAGTTTCCGCCGTGCGCACTATCTGAAAACTCCAAGCAGATAGCGCACCGGCAGAATCAGCAACACTGTGCCAAGCCCTACGCCTGTTCCTCCGCCGATGCCCCACCGGTTGTAGCCGTAGTATCCACCGCCACCGCCGAAAACCAGCAACAGAACAATAATGATTATGATGAGCATCTCTGATCTCCTTCATGCCGAGTAGCAACTTCCGGGTCTGTGACTGATTGGATAACGGCTTGAAGTGAAGCCTCGAGAGCTTCATCGAATCACGCGCCGCTGACACCTTGACATGTTCTGCCGGTTGCCATTCCGCAGACGCCCGCGGCTCTTACACCTGGAGTCTCCCACTCGGCGACTGACCATGCGGACCAATCGACTACACGACCGCTCGCGGCGAACGAGCCGGTAAAAATGGCGCACGGCAGCGCATCGCAATGCGCGCTCAGTTGGCGGTTGAGAACAACTCGGAACACGGGATCGCCCTATCAAGAAGCAACAGGAGGTGTCTGCGAGCGTTGCTCAGGCAATTGATCGAGCAGAACCACATTGAGCAGCGACTTGTGCACCTGGATGCTGCTGTTGTATTCGATAATGCCGAGCTTGCGAAGGCGGTTCATGAAGAATCTGACGCGGGATCGCGTCGTTCCGATCATCTCCGCCAGGGTTTCCTGCGTAATGGGAGGAATGAAGGTTGGCGGTTCGCCCGGCTTGCTGAATCCCCCCATCAATAGGAGAATTCGCGCCAGGCGCTCCTCGCTGGAGTTAACGAGTTGGTCGACAAGATCGGCCTGGGTTCTCATGCTTCGGACCAACAGGAAACGCAAAAAGATGTCCACGAACGCGTCAATTCCTAACCTGAGCAATGTTGAACAGCATTTCTGAGCCAGACGACTTCACATTGTCGGTAAGTTCGCTTCTGCCGCGGCAATGCTCCTTCCGACTGATGCGGAAATCCAGTGCAAAGGAGAACGCGATGTTCCATCTCACGAATGCCATACTAATTGGCGCCTTCGTCGTCATCCTTGCCATTGTCGTTGGTGTCAGCGCCTTCCTTGATGGTCGCAGGGGAAAACCGGCTCCTTTCCGCGATTATTTCGGCCCCGAGTACGACCGCGACCTTCTGCAGCAAAGCGCATTCAGCGAAACTGAAGACTGGCTGGCCGATGGTCACGCCCGCTTTTCACCTTTCCGTCTCCGTGATCCAGCAGCCAACGAGCGGAGGTGAGGAATCATTATGGCAACGCGGCGGAATGGTGAACCAAATTGACCCTGGGGCCGCTTACTCTTAAGGTGTGGATGGCCTTCAACCCCATTCCTCCGCTGCGTCCCCTGCATTTCCACACGCTGGGCATGCGTCTCTCCCTTATGCCACGCTGGCTCACGCACCTGGGGCTACTAGGGCTTTTCTTTGTTGCAGTGGTCGATTCCTCGGTCATTCCTCTTCCCCTTCCTGGCAGCACCGACCTGTTGCTGCTGTGGCTGGTGGCGCATAGCGGAGATCCGTGGCTGTTGGCCCCTTGTGCCATCGTGGGCAGCATTCTGGGCGGGTACACAACCTGGCAAATCGGCCGTCGGGGTGGCGAAGCGGCGCTGCGGCGCTATGTGCCCCGGCGTTTTCTTGGACGAGCGGTTGGATGGGTCGAGCGTCACCGAATCCTCGCGGTCTTTGTTCCTGCTTTGCTTCCCCCGCCGATTCCGCTCTTGCCGTTTGCGCTTGCCTCGGGTGCGCTGGGCGTCTCGCGCAGGCGATTCCTCGCCGTCTTCGGAGCAGCTCGCAGCCTGCGCTACTGCTTCATCGCATGGCTGGGCGTGGCCTACGGACGCAAAGTCCTCCGGCTGTTTTCCGTGAGTCTTCAGAGATGGTCATTTCCTCTGCTATGCGTGTTCGTGGCCCTGCTGGTTGGCGGCGGATGTTTCGGAATATGGAAGGTTCGCGGTTTGCGCAAAACCGATGCTGCCGAAAGACTCGCTCTTCTGGCATCGGCGGCTCGTGCCGGCTGAATTCGGAAGTTCGCTTTATCCACTGGAGTTGGCACTTAGAGAAATGGGTTCGCATTCCGGCGAACCCAGCCAAGAGGCATTCTGGAGGGGCAAAGCTGCGGGGTATCAAGAATTGCGCGGAGGTTTGGGAGGGCTGTGGCAAAATAGTTACTGCGTGGAGGTGATCGAAGATGCCTCTTTGGTTGAAGGCTACGGGTGCACCCGGCCGCCGTACTGCGCAGTTTTGCTCACTCGCGCAAAGTCTTTCAAGACAGCCGGGGGCCGAGGCTCCTGGAGTGAAGATTCAGCGTTGAACCACCCCTCTGTCCTCCGGTCGATGAGACCCCTCTCGCTTGAATTGAATCGCACTAACCGGACACACATCTGACGTGTCAATCACCAGGTCACAAATATGCTTTGACACTGCGGGTCATCCATCTGAATCGGTTCGCTATTAAGTAGGCTTTTCAAACGGGAGCCCTCCATCTCGGGCTCCGCGATTTTGCACCGATGTTCTTTGATCTTCACTAACTCTTTGGGCAAGCTGTTGCGTCCGATCGCTTTTTCAGCGAAGTAGGATCATGTTTGCGCGGTCTGAGAAACGAGGTCTGCTCAAACATGGACGCGTCGCCCTTTTTCGAATTAAGAATCCGACAACCCTCAGGCTTGCAAAGTGGAACTGATCGCTCCATGAGCTCCTGGACACTGGGTTGCCTTTACTCTGAATTGTGGTTTAAGACCTGGGAAGGATGCTCCAAGCCTACTTGGTATTGTGCAATGCAGCACTGATCCAGCCAACTAAATCATCAATCCACTTGGAAATAAGCACTTGCGGCAGCCATTTGAAAAACCGGCATAAACAATCTTTGCACCGCATGGGGAACAGCCCGATAAGCAGCTCTGGGCAATCGGACCAGCAGAGCCGCGAAGTTCTGATGCGGGACCGGCCGCAAAGTGGGCAATTCATGAAGAGCAGATCTCCTCTGTACTAGTTACTCCTGGATCTGGGAGTATTCCAACTGTTTGATTTCTTGTGACACTAGGAATTGGTAATTAGTCTGACCGGCACAATTCGTCAATCTCCCGGCGCCGGAGTGAGAAGGGATTGCCTCGAACATTGGAAATCCAAATAGGTCCTCCATGCTCAGCCGCTTGGCCAAGCGCCCTGGCTTGGTCATGGCGTCCACGAACTTGATCAAGTGAGCCGTGTCTGCGCCTTTTTGAAAGAACGCATCGGCAGCGACCCTGGGCGGCACACAATTGTCGAACAACGCACCGCTCATCGCGATCACTCGAACCGATGGAAACAGGCGACGCACCGCCAATAGGAATTCAACGCCTGACATACCTGACATGTTGAGGTCATAAAGCAGGATGTCGGGGAACTCGTGTCGGAGCTCGGACAGCGCCGAAATGCCGTCCGTCACAGACCGCACAGAATATCGAAGTTCAGAAAAGAGCGGTGGCAGCGCTTTTCGAATCATGACGTCATCTTCAACAATGAGGAGCTTTACACGCGGATCTTGGATGGTTTACCTATTCGTGAGTGCCGATTTGAGAGCATGGGCTAAGTATCCACCACTGCTGGTCAAGATGCTGTTCAGTCTTGCTCATGTACCTGCTCCCCAGGACCCGCCCAGTATTGAGTATGATTTCGTCTTCCTGGCCTGGGTCACTTGGCGTAAACAGGACAACCTGTAAGTTGGAACCCTGGAGTCGGCACAAAACATCGGGCAGGCCATAAGGCAAAATCGAGAACGCCTCCTTTCGATCGAAAAATACTGCCAGGCCATTGAACGTGCACCACGAGGAATACCTGCGCGATAGCGATCCACATTTGCGACTCCCAATTACCTGAGCAGTTTTGACCGGCTAAATTCTCTGCAATACGCCCACAATCTAATCGGTACCTTAACAGCACTCCAACTGCGGTCGATTTTCGTTGCAACAGCCACGTCTAAAGGAGTCATTATGTCTGATTCGAATCCCTCTGGTCTCTCTGACAATGCTGCAGGTGGCATTGCCTACATCACGATCATCCCCGCGATTGTCTTCCTCATCATTGAACCCTTCAAGAGAAGCCCCTTTGTGCGCTTCCAAGCGTGGCAGTCGATCTTCTTTTTTGTCGCCTGGGCGGTAGTTGACATTCTCGTCGGAGTTGTACAGCACCTGATCCCGTCTGCCGTTTTCCTGACGTTGACGGTATTGCAATTGGTGGGCCTCGCCATCTTCGTCGTCTGGCTCATCGTGTTCATCAGCGCCTTTGGAGGCAAGAGCATCAAGCTGCCCGTCATTGGCAACCTGGCTGAGGCGCAGGCGAATCGGTAATTGCCGTGCAGATGCATTTCTCCAAACTAATACTTGCTCGCTCTCTAGGAAGCAAATAAAGCTAATGAATAGCGCCTGAAGGAGAACACCATGCCTCAGAGTTCGCACGATCAAGCCGCAGAGCTTCACAATCTGCCATCCCACGCCCACGCTGTTGCAGCTGTCGCCCACGGCAAAACAGATCATCGAACCGATCACGAACTCAGCAAGCAGGCTTACGAACTCTCTCGGAAAGCTCTGAAGCACACCGAGCAACTCGATAAGGCAGCGGCTGTGTCTACCACAGTAGAGAAAGGGAAAGGCGAGAAGTAGAAGCGGTGCGTGTCATCCGCCCAGGACTTCCCCTTGAGCCACCACTTCCATGATGCTGCCCACAACGTCATTCCCAACTTCGATACTGGAGGTTGACTTCACTCCCCTGGCCGTAAGTGCCGCCTTGCACTTAGTAGGCTCGATGGAGTGGTGGTAGCAAGAGCTGCGGTACAGGCGGCAAATCTTGAGTGCGACTGCTGTAGTCTCCCCCGAATCATCCGGCCAAGACGCAAAGACCGATCCAAACATCGGCCCAATCGGCCTCACGAGCGATGAGGCGCGGGCTCGTCTTCAAAAGGACGGCCCCAACGCAATGCCGGACACCTCGTCTCATCCGGTACGCAACGCAATGGCGAAATTCTGGGCGCCTGTTCCGTGGCTGCTCGAAGCATCAGTTGTGCTTGAGATCGTGCTGCATAAGTATTACGAAGCTGCCGTGATTGCTTCCCTACTGGTATTCAACGCGGCACTCGCCTACTTCCAGGAGAGTCGCGCCCAGGCTACTCTGGCAGCACTTAAATCGCGTCTCGCGCTCAACGCGTCAGTCCAGCGCGATGGCGAATGGAAAACTGTGCCGGCGGCGGAGTTGGTACGTGGCGACCTGGTGAAACTTTCGCTGGGCGCAGTGGTGGCTGCCGATGTGCACCTGACCGGTGGATCCGTCGAGCTCGATCAGTCGATGCTCACCGGCGAATCC
>OBLT010000548.1_pt1 | contig 24324 bp, 25 predicted proteins | sample 1518721 | NCBI WGS metagenome assembly OBLT01 (sample SAMEA3539307, study PRJEB22396) | soil metagenome | biome: tundra; feature: field; material: soil | place: USA | collected 2010-05 | depth 0.15 m | reverse complement strand
GATATTCTGTGTAAGGAGGTTATAAATGAAAAAGCTGATATTCCTTGTGACAGCGTTCACTATTCTCGCACTCAGTATGACATTGGCAACGGGCGAGCCAGCCGATGTTACTCAAATGTATCGGGACTGTATAAATTCTGGAGGTCGGGCTGCCTCTAACTACAATGCTTGGGTTGCACAGAATGGGTGTATTTGTCCTGGCAGCTCCACTGGCTCTGGACAAAGAAATTGTAGTGGCACTTCCAACTCTGGCGGCCCCGGCGTAAATTTCTCTCCCGAAATGTTCGGCGGAGGGGTGCAGGGAGCTGCCAAGTCAGGGTTCATGAATGGCTTTATCAACACCTTGAGTCAGCCATCTCAGCCATCCAACGGGGAGGCCGAGCGCCAAGCCCAGGAAGCCGAGCAGCAAAGACAGGCTGATGAACAGCGTAGAACCGAGGAGATGCGCCATCAGGAAATAGCCAAGCAGCGTATTCTCGGTATGCTCAAGGACACCAGTCCAACGCCTGTCTTGCAGCTCAAGACAGGCGGTTCGGCGGATGCGCCGCTCCAGCTCAAGGGCGTGTCAAGTGATTTTAATACTACCGCGTTGGTGCCCATCAATAATGTACCGGGTTCTGGCAATGGAAATGATCTTCAGCTAAAGCTGGGCGACGATGCGGAAAAAAGCAGCGTGGAAGCGGGGCAAGGATTCGATACCGCTGGCAAAATAATGGGTAGCAATCTCCCCCCTCCGCCACCGACGCCATCCAGCATATCGCCGGCCAAGAAAGCACAAGTGCTGAATGCTCTCAGATCAAAACTCAAAAAGAGCGAGGCTGAAGAGCAATCGCTCAAGAATCAGCTTGCGCAACTTCGGCAGGCCCCCACTCCCGATCCGGTAACAATAAGCCAGGTGCAAAACAAACTGAACGAGGTCACTTCGACCAATACCCAACTTACACAGAATATCGAAAAGGTCACTGCTGGAGAATCCAATATTGGTTTTGAAGAAGAGGAGCCGACTGACAAGAAGTCAACGGCCGTATCGCCGTCACAATAACAGAGGATTGTCATGCACGGAATAGCGCGAATCTTTGGTAACGGACTGCTTCAGTGGACGATCTTGCTTTTGATGGTGATTGCGTGTTTGGACGAGTCATCAGCGGAAACGATAATAGCGTCGGGGCCCTCTGACAATGAAAAGGTGCCCGCCTTGATCAAGGCACCAACTGGTTTACCCGATGTTGTGCGAGACAATCTAGAACATGATCGATTAGCGCTTGTCACGCGGCGCGATGATCTCCGGCAGCGCATAGCGTGGCATGATAAAAATTGCCACATCTATGATGCAAACTCGGAACTGGCAAAGATTTGTCCTGGAATAACCAAAGAACTTGGTGATGCTAAGCAGACTTATATTACAGACGCCAAACATTACAACTACTCGGTGTCCGAAGCTATAGGATCAGAGAATCTTCGTCTCCAAAAAATCATCGATGAGATGAATATCGCTTTGCAACGAGACGCAAAAGCATTAAACAATCTTGGTTTTCATCACCGAGCGGAGGACTTTCAGGAATGGGATAAATTATCAGAGGAGGGATATCGCAAGCTGCGGGAGTCACTCTCAGGTAAGCTTATTGATTACGGGCAGGAGAAGTTTGTTGAGAAAGCCATTTACAAGCTTGGGCATGTGCCACCAGATGAAGTAGTCGCAATGCTAGTCAAGTATGGATATGGCAACACGCCGGCTCAAGACATGTTGTTAAATCATCAAGCCGCCAATGTCATTGCTAAGCAACTGTTCCATGATATTAAAGACACCTTAGAAACGAAGGAGAAATTCGATTCAGGTAATACACTCGAAGGCACTGCGAAACTAATTGAATTCATTGCTCCAGATTCGCTTACGGGCTTTTTCAACGGCGTAAAGGCAGGAGAAGTTGCTGTCTGGGCTGTGTACGATGCGAGTGCTCAAGGTGTGGCAGTTTATCAAGTCTATGCACTAAACAAACTTACTGATGATCAGCTCAAAGCCCTGAAAAGTCTCAAGTGTGTTACTGAGAGACACCTGCTGAAAAAATATGACGCCGAAGTGGCTATGGCGAAACTTAACGACCGCGACGCTAGCAATCTGGTGAAACCACACCAGTCTGGAAATTGTGCTGCATGATGAATTCCTACTGACCATATAGGGAAAAAAACATGAAGCACATTCAGAAGTGGCAGGCAGTTATTATTTTATTGATTTGCGCACCGGCATTTGCTGATGACGCCAATAACGCGAACGATCCGTTTCAGGAGGTTGTCGCAAAATATCGGGCCGCAAACCCCAAACCGGGATTGCCCGAAGAGGCGCGAAAGTTCAAGGTGCAGGCCGAATTTGCGGTGCAAGAAAAACAATTCGACAAGGCAGTTGAATTTTACGGTAAGGCATTGGAAATCGCACCTTGGTGGTCTGAGGGACACTTCAACCGGGCGCTGATTCTGGGAGAAACAAAAAAATATTCGAATGCAATGCGAGAAATGAAACGCTATCTGCTCCTCGTGCCCGATGCGCCCGATGCACGCGCAGCACAGGACAAGATTTACCAGTGGGAAAGTGTGGCGCCGCCCAAAGCAGGCGATGCCGAGTTCGCCGACCAAAAAACGGGGCTGATCTGGAGGCGTTGCGCCGAGGGCATGGTATACAGCGGCGGTACATGTACCGGGACAGCCAGCGAATTCACCTACGATGAAGCCTTGCAACATGCCAAATCCGAAGCCAGTCGCACCGGAATCGCTTGGCGTGTGCCGGAGAAGGATGAACTTGCCAGCATTATCGACAAAAGCCACAGCGACCCGGCGATAGACCCGGCGACTTTTCCGGCTACGCCATCAGGAGGTTTTCTTAGCCGACACGCGTTTTGGTCGGCTTCGCCCTACGTTGGCGATTCTACCTTCGCCTGGGGCGTCTATTTCTACAGTGGCAGCGTCGACGACGTCAGCTACTTCAACCGTAACGGCAGTAAATATGTGCGGTTAGTGCGTGCCGGTCAGTAATTGGTTTTTGGGTATTGTGTTTCGTAGGGGAAGTGACGGCAAAAACGCGTAGATGGATGCGATCACGCATATTTCGTAATTTGAATCTTGAAAATGCGGAGCTTGTTCAGCGTAGCCCTAACCTCTGAACACCGGAGTTTTGAACGTCCGCTTTTTACGTTCGCCAAGGGCAGCAACGTGTCGTTAGCACCACTTGGTGAAGTTCCGCTTTTAGTCAGTCAATTCTAAGGCTACATACTATCCATTCAACGACAAACTTGAAGCTGAAGTCTCTCGCGATTTCAACAAATCCTCTTGAGCCTTCTTCATCTTCATCCGAGCTTGCGCATCTTTGACCTGCTGTTTTGCACGTTGGGCATTGTTCTTGAGTATTTCAATTCTGCGTTGTTCTAAATCATTAGCGATTTCTTTTAATTTCATTTTGAATACCTCCGGGTGATATTGATGTTTACTGAGGATGAGAGCTACGTGAAAAAACTACGGCAGCTTGAATAAATCTCTGCCTTGCTTTCTGCTCTTCAGCTTTGGCCCTTTGCATCTTGAACCATGCCTGAGCAGATTTGGCATAGGCAGTCTCCTGATTGGCGATCTCGGTATTGCTTTTCAGTAATTCGATTCTGCGTTGTTCCAAGTCATTTGCGACTTCTGATAGTTTCATTTTGTTGTCTCCTGTTTGGTGTGAAGGTATTTATGCTGATGGCTGTGTTGGCCATTCTGGATAAATACCTCTCAAGGAGGTCATCACGACGATGTGGAACAAAATATTGGCATTGCTGGATGCGCAGTTTGGATATCAAACCATCAAGGTTTGATCCAAGTTGAAAAAGCTGTGGCAAGGCTACGACAATCAAACCAACGAGCATGTTATATGGCTGGAGTACCGAGTTAGGGTTCGAAACAATCAACTATCGCAATCTGATTCTCGAACCGACCCCAAACTGTTGAGGCAGGCAACCGTCGCAAAGGGACGGTCGATCATGAATGACCTCATCGCACGGTCTAACAGGTTAAAGCGATGATGATTTTGATTGGCTGATACTGCCGGAGGATGAGTTTTAGTTCACGCTGCTGGAAATATTCCATTCACCACGCCAGCCTTAATCTTTTCGGCTCTCGCCAAGTAGCGTCCCATCGTGGCCGTGAGCACCTTCTGCTTTGCCGTCCTCTCCGCATCCGTGTCGGTATTCTTTAACTTCTGCTCGAGCAGAATCGGATGTAAGGTTTGTATATAGCTACCAATTTTCCACAGCGTCCAATCTGGATGATCACGTTTTGCATCGTGTACGTCTAAACAAATTCTTAACGCTTCAGGATCGGGTCGCCTTGCGAAGGGATATTTTGCCAAAGATTGTTTCCACTTCGGACGACCAGCCTTTCCCTCTTCAGACAATTCAATCTCAATCTTGGATTGAATCCTGGGCATTAAGAATGAAACTGGTCGTGAGAGATCAATAATGAGAACAAGGTGGGTGTCAAAGTTGACATTGGCCGCTCCTTTGGGATCACGCATGACACGTACCGGCAATTTATCAAACTGCATTCCATAAATAGCAAAGAGATCAAATTGTACTTCTCTGAACCAGTCATCACAGCTCGATAAGAGCACACCGCCAAAATCCTTACGTACGTCCACAGACCAAGTAGTCGGGTTGGTTCGCTTTAAGTATTCATACCACAGTTCATAAGCCTCGTAACTCATAACAACCTAATTCCCCCAATTAGCCTGCGTGGAGGAAAGCGTATCACGGATACGTAAAGTTAATCCTGTAATGGATGATTCTTTTCAACCTTCATTCACTACTTCGCTCTTTAACAATTTAACTATTTTTAACAGCTTTAACGGGCCGGGCATTTCGCTCAACTCGTAATTAACACAGAAAGAGAGATTCAAAATGAATAATGCAAAATCAGTATCAAACACAGTAGCTCTTAACGATTCAGATATCTTCGCAATGACAATTCGGAGGCTGCCTGATACAGACTACTACCCGAACAAGGGGATGTCTTCATGGGGCATATCCTGTGTACACAATTCAAAGCTGGTCAGCGGAGATCCTGGCGTGATTGATATAGCAGATGACGCGACTATATCAAATGACGAAAAGGCATTGAGCTGCATAGAAGTATTTCTTGAGGAATATGACATAACAGTGTCTTCCTCAGAAATATCATTTCAGATTGAAACCGTAGGTGGCGAGTTGTCAGTTGTGCGGTGGCTTCTGAAGCGGGTGCCAAATCAATCGAGAGTGTTCACGGTACCAATGCAGCAATAATCAATTCATCTAATAGAGACGGGGATGGTTGAAGTAGCTTTTGACATCCTTGTCTTGCCCCTTCATTAATCTTAACTTCAAGAAAGTGAGTCGAACATGAAGCAAGCAAAACACGTAGCACAAGCATTAGACTTTTCGCACGCATCCGAACTTGAGTATTTCGAATTTGAAATGCGAAAGCTGGATTCGGTTGTAACTGATTCTGGCCGGACTTTAGTCTGGAGTGTTGACTGTGTATGTCAGCCAGACAATGAGAACATTCATCATGGCGTTATTCTGATCGATATTAAACAAAATAACTCAAGCTTAACCGGCGACAAAGCAAGTGGGTATATACACTTGGTTCATGAGGCGCTGGAGATTGACCCGATCGTACCTGGCCAATCTTGCGGAGTAGAAGTTGATGACGGCGATGAGATTACATCGGTGAGATGGGTTGTTAGACCAGATATACATCTAAACTCGTAACACCGCAGGTTGTCCTTCGCAGGCAAGATTGGCAGTTTTTACTTTTGCCATCTTGCCTGCATCTTCCATAGACGCAATTAAATTAACCACTCTTGAAAGGAGTAAACAAAATGAAAAAAAAGAGTTTAGAAGAATTGTTGGAAAAATCCACTGCACAAGCTGAGGTCAAAGTTGATGCCAAGCGGGGGACTGATCCAGCGTTAGATGCGATGATTGCTTATATTCGCGCAAGGCGGCTTGCGTTTCAGCTTGGTAAACCTTACACGTCTGTTGATGATATTGAGGAACGGAAGAAATAGGATGCATATCTCCACCCCAAGTCTGCCGTGACCAACAGATTTTCCAGTGTGGCCACGATCCTATAAATTCCACAACATGACAACAGTGCAAAACCGTTGTCCTCTAGCCAAGTTGGATAGATAGTGCAGACAGTGGAGAATATTCTGTTACTAGAACGCTGGAGGGGTTATAGATATTGACCAGACAACCTTGTAATTACGTTGCCCAAAAGCGGAAGTTCGCGACAAGCAGCAATCGACACGTTGCGGGCGTTCACTTTTACCAACAGCGGACGTTCACGCGTTATACGCTCCAAGTCCAGTCTGAACGATATATCGTCATGTTGTTCATCGCAGTCCACAATCTAGCATCCCAAATAGCTTTGCCGTTGTATTGCTTCGCATCGTCAGCAAGAGCGTTATATACGTCGGCAGTAATCCAAGTAGGAGAATCACTCGACAAAGTCGTGAGCTTTGCCGCATAGTTGGCCGCGCGACCGACCCAGACCAAATCGTTGTCACCGCGAACCCCTGTTCTTGCAACTTTGATTGGCGAAGTGTCTACACCAACGACATGCCGAACAGTAAAGGGGCTTTGGGGGTATTGCGCTACGATTGCAGGGTTGATGATGTTCTTTACCGCCCAGTTGATCTTTAACGCACTAAATACCGCGCGGGTATTTTTACGTTCGCCAATGTAGACGGCCATTATTCGATCGCCGTCATAAGCAGTGATCACTCCATCTTGCGACTTGATTATCTTGGCGGCACAGATCAGATAAGTCTTGTATATCTCGGCACTGAACTGCCATTTCTTTGTGTCAACCATGGTTGTAGACCCATCAAGGTCGGCATAGAGAACCGTGGCACTGTCAAACTCAATGGCGCTGTTGCCAAGGCCTATTGAGGCAGGTGCTGGGACAACCCTTCCACTAGTTACACCCCATGCTGCCTTGAAAATATTGCTGACTTCCGATTTGAGATCGTCTGCTAGTGCCACGATAAAATTCTCCTAGAGCATGAACAAATGGCCTTTTGGGGAAATCTTCGGCGGTCATGCATATTGGCGAGCCCGAAGAGAACAGTCTTGTAGTGGTGCTATTTTGGTGGGGTCCTTAATCCTGAGCTAAGCATCCCCAAACCTGTTCCACCCGTTGGGTAGGTGGGATTTGATAACAGAATTGCCAAGAAATTAGTGAAGCTCTCAGCCTTCTTTTTTTCTTTATCGAAATACTCGCGCATTGCAATGTTATAGATGTCGGTTTCGTAATTCTCCGGCGCAAACGCGAAACCGACTGGATAGCAGAACTCCTTATATTTAGCTGTAAGATTATTGAAAACAGTAGTCGAAACCTGAACCGATCTCCTAAATTCTCGGTTCCCTTCATGGCAGAGATGAGCAGCTTCATTGACGGCATCTCCGATCCACACTACATCATTCACGCCGCTGCCTCTCGCACCAGCCTGAATCATTAGAGCGCGACCATACGCAATCCCTATGCCACATACTATGGGCTGATAGCCTTTATCGCTTAGATGCCAATTTAGTAGTTCGACAAGACTGCTGAGCCGCCCTGCTGTCTCAAAGGCGCTCACGATATTAGATTGGTAAGGTGAATTGAAAATACCACTAACACAATCGCCAGTAATGAATACTTCTTTGCAGTTCTCGTCTGCATTCATTATGGCCACACATTCTGAGATATAGGAACGGTAAATTTTTCCAATCACAGGCCGTGTATGTGTGTCAGTCAATTTTGAACTGCCGCGTATATCAATAAAAACCGCAGTACAGTTTACATAGAAACCATTGCTATATGTCAAAGAGTTGCGCGCTGGTATGGTATTGACCTCATCAAACGATTCAGCACTTTCTAGAATTTCTTTGATTCTCGCGTCACTTACTGTCTTGTCATAAGCGGAATATTTGGTTTCCATGCTTACCCCTTAACAAACAGCGCAACGATGATAACAATAACAGCTAAAAACCAGAGCATACTCGCGCGAGCTACTCCATCCGACTTCTTCTGGACTATGTGTGAAATTGTATAGTGTTGCTCGAGAGCTTCTCGTGCAAATGCTTCCTCATCCATCGCATTAACGGCGGCCATAAATTTTTCATGCTTATCGTGAGGGTAGTTTCTTGCCACGTCACCAAAGAACGAAACTGCCCGATAGCCTTTCGTGTATTCCAAGTCCAAGCCGAATGCGTGCTTCAATGTTGTGCGAGGAGAAACAACCCTGAGGGATATGTACAACGATATGGACGCAATCGCCGTAGCTGCTAAGGCAAGGATATGTGTACACCCGGACATTTCGCCAAGCTTAGCTCCTGTCCAGATGAAGCCGATTAGTGCCACATTTAGAGCAGATAGAAAACCGGCTTTGGCATCCATCACTTGAGACCATTTACGCCCAAGATCGGCAAAACCTTGGTAAACCTTTAGACGTTCTGCAGTTTCCATCGAAGGTCACACGGGGTTATAAAGACATAAGATGGATTATAAGCACAATCCACTACCACAAACATGGCTAAAAATACCTAGTCTCTGGTTCGAGTCGTTGACGGAGAGCCAACCAAACTCGAATGCTGAACGTTCGCTCGTGGCACGATCCGGAAATTCAACATCGCACTTACGCTTCCCTAAAGCAGACGCTCGCGACCTTCGGCTTTTGGACGAATGTTGCGTACCAATCAAACAGAGTCGCCGACGATTCTACGTTAGATAGTGACCAACAAGGGCTGGTTCTTCACAAGCAGATAATCGTTGCCAGCACAACTTGGCCTAAAAGACAGTCATGAAATAATTTCAAGACTGTTTGCCAACATTGTGCGGGTCAATAAACTGACAAAGTTGGAACCAAATCGAGGACGCATTTAAGCGTCCTCTTCTTTTTACCTTGCTCAAACCTACACCATAAACTGCATGGGTTTATGACGTACCTATGTTTTGCCACAGTAACCAAGCGGTTAGGCAGACTGTTTCAAAACTGGTGCAACTTTTATGGCAGGTTGTTGGTGATTACAGCGTTGGTGAAGTGAAAGTTTCGAAAAAGGTGAAGGCTGGAAAAAACAGCGTGTTGTGAATGTCAGCGTTCGATCGCATATCTGATGGCCGTCGCATCTTGCACAGTGCTGTTCGAATAGGGAATTCCCGGCTACTATGAGTAATCATCGGGGAATGGCGAAAAAGTTTATCGCTGGTCTAGTGCAAAAATACGTCAAGGGGAGCAAAGTATGAGCCAGTGGATTGAACGAATAAATAGCCATCCAATATGGAGTGAACTTAAATCACTTGGCGTTGCCATTGATCTTGCGGTAGCGCGAGAAGGAAATGATGCCGCTGTTATTGATGGGCTAGAGCGTATACGCACAGTACTCGCGTTTTGTGGCAAGCGTTTAGCAGCAACTGACCCAGTTCTGATAGACCCCCGTTCTCTCACTGGATTAAATAACCAACTGACGGTTGCTAGATCAGAAATAGACATCTATGTAACTGATGGCGTTGCATCCCACATAATTACAGCTAACGCTAGGGCAGATGAAGTTCTAGTTGCTTTACCTTCAATTCTTGCTCCCATAGCTACTGACGATTTAACAGTAATAAACGAGTCAATTTCCTCCTATCGAACAACCCTAGAAAAATACTTGAAAGCAGCCTTGGATACACAGCAAAAGCTCAAGGTTGCGAGTGACGCCAATGAAGCAAAAATTACAGCCCTAGCAACGGCACTAACTGCGGAGCAGCAGAGATTAGCAACACTCGTTTTAGAGTATCAAACGCAGTTCTCATCTGCACAAGATAAAAGGGCCAGTGAATTTTCAGCCGCGCTGGCAGATCAGCAAACAAAGTACGCAGCGAGTGTGGCAGAGCAACAAACCCTGTTTTCAAAAGATCAGGATGCAAGAAAAAGTGACTATGCCACGTCTCAAATAACCAACCAAGAGAAATTCGCAGCCCTTATCACTGACTACACACAGAAATTAAACGATCAAGATAAAGACTTCGCTGAAAAATTGGAGGTTACAGCTAAAGCCCATGAGACTACTTTGGAGTTACTGAAGACTGATTACGAGGTGTCTGCAAAAGAAATCCTTGAGCATATCAATGTACACAGAAAAGACGTTGAAAAGTTGGTTGGAGTTATAGGTAATCTCGGCGTCACGTCCGGCTACCAAAAGGTGGCAAACCTTGCCAGATGGATGCTATTTTTATGGCAAGGTTTAACTGTTGCTGCACTCGGTGGGTTGATCTTAGTCGCTGTTACAATGGCTTTTCCGTCATTGATAAAAACCTTATCTGTTCCTATTTATGCACCCCAAATCACATCTTTGACTGTATCCACAACCACACCAAAATCTACAGAAAAAACCTCACCCTCACCACAGGCAACAATCCAAGCTGCACCCGCACCTTCCGACTCAGCTTTTTATCAGGGATTGGCAACACGTATCTTCCTATCGCTAACGTTTGGTGTTTTTGCCGCCTATGCAGCCAAACAGGCTTCTCACTTCCTAGAGATGGAACGCAAGAATCGCAAGTTGGCTCTAGAGTTAGAAGCACTTGGCCCATATATCGCACCACTCGATAAAGATAAGCAAGATGAGTTCCGCATTAAAATCGGCGATCGTTCATTCGGTGTGCATGACAACAATTTGAATACTCCGAAGTCTGATGATCCAGTCACTCCATATGATGTTCTGAACCCGAAAGAATTAGGGGAGTTTGTAGTAAGCGTAGCAAAGGGATTAAAGTGAACTTCACCAGCTTCAGTCGATGCTATTTGCCGTTCATAGCAAGGACGAACGACCGCTTCGCGGGGAAACCTTCACCGACCGCTCCTGGCACGTTGCTGCCTGTCAATCTGACAGATTTGCCTCTAATTTTACGTCCGCTTCCAGTCTAATACCAGCCGGTCACAGACTCCATTGGTCGGCAGAGGCATAGTTGGTGTAACAGTGCCGTATATATACCCCATCTGACGACCCACACCAAGGTTGGCAAGGCTAACAGATTTTCCAGTATGGCCACAATCCAATAAATTCGACCACAGGTCAACGGGTAAAAAACATCTGTTGTCCAGTGCTCAATTTGGATAGATAGTGCCAACAATGGAGAAGAGTTTGCTATCGAAAAACGGGGACGTTTTCAGAACAGTCAAAAAACAGTAATTCCACGCTAATACATCCCCTCAGACCTACATCATAAACATGCTGTGTTTATGACGTACCTATTGTTTCTCACGATAACCAGACGGTTAGGCAGACTGTTTCAAAACTGGTGCAACTTTTGTGCAGGGTTGTTGGAGATTACAGTGGTGGTAAGTCGACAAATGGACGTGTATGCGTTCCGCATTAGCGAGTAATCTACCGAAATCTGCTAGCATTCCCTTCTGGCGTCCATATGTTGTTTCAGAATGGCCGGCCAATAAAATAAAAAATTCGACGGAAGACCTCATGGCTCGAAGTGGACGGTCAAGTAGTTTCCCTCATGCATAATCAATTTGACCCCCGGTTCCTTTGGTATATTTGATAAACCGCCTAGCATTCTAGGCAAGCATATGGATAGGACTACGCTATGACAACAATCTCCACCAAAGGAATTCCGCCTCAAAATAAGTTGTTTCACAACGAGCCTATCACCGTGTATCCAACCAGCCTTCCCCTGGACAAGATTCATTTTTGGCCAAAAAATAATCGAACCCTCTTTACCTTTCAACGCCTTTGCAGGGAGAGGAGAAAGGAACTTGATCAGATATCTATTGAGGACATTACTCGATTTGTCGCTGAGCAAGACATACATAAACTAGAAGACCTTGCTAAATCCATCGGTAGAAATGGAGTGCAAGTCCCGCTCATCATCAGGAATGATGGATTACTTCTGGATGGGAACCGGCGCTATTTTGCATGCCAGTGGCTTGCAATGCAAAGCCGTGATCGCAAAAGACCTATACCAACCGCCCTGTTAGAAATACCTGCATTGATTATTCACAAAGAGGATCTAACTCCTACGTTAGAACTGAAGATATTGGCAGAAGCCAATTTTATTAAAGACCTCAAGGTTGCATGGCCTTTGGATGCGCAGGCCCGCACCGTAGACGACTATTACAAGCAAATTCGTAAAGACAAGAAAGTTGATCGCGAAACCGCCCTTGATGAAGTTAGAAATACCTTTGGAATTAGCCGGCAGCGTGTAGTAGATCTTATGGACAGCCTTGAGCTTTCCAAGCTCTTTATTGGCGAGGGCGTTGACGATGATGACCGCATTAAGCGGCGCGGCATTGTTGAAGAGAAGTTTGTATATTTCTGGGAGTTTAAGAACAAGGCAATGAAAGGTGGTGGCGCCTTTGATGATCCTGCAGAACTTGCCGAAGTAAGAGATATGTTCTTCCAGCTAATTGGTAAGGGGCGAGACGCAATAATTAAAAACGTTAAACAAGTCGAGCCTATGATTCAAGCCAAGCGAGATAAAACCGCATGGAGCATGTTGATAGAATCTAAGGGTAAGAAGTTATCTGTAGTAGTTAATATGATCAATGAAAAGAAGGAGGTAAGAAAGGCAGAGGACAACATTCGTATTTTTCATGCCTGGCTTAATGATGTGGACGATTTAACACCTAAAGCAAAATCATATTTACGTGAGGTTGCAAAATTGGCAGCCGAGAAAGTGCGGGGATAGACATCATGTCAGAACAAGTTATTTGCTGTCCTGGAGGCGAAGATAGTCAGATCGGAAGTGCTGTAAGGAAACGCTACCCACAAGCCAAAATATGCAAGTGTGAATCAATTCCAGAAGTTAAAGAGTCACTTGAAAAAAATGGTGGGGTGTACGTGGTACCTGTATGGAACTCCCATCAAGGTGAAATAGATGCTGCAAATTTTGTATGGGATCTAATTGAGGAAGCAAGAATTAAACTGTCCGATATTTGGGCGCAACGGATCGAATTCTGGTTGGTTAAGCGAAGCGGCGATACGGCCAACTATGGAAAAATTGGAAGTGTAATAGTCGCGCAAACTCAATGTTCTATTTTCATTAAACAAAGAAAAGCTGAGCTTATTTGCCGTAAATTAACAACCATAGCGCACGAGGAATTTCGCAATGGTGCTGAATGGGATGGTGTCTTGGTTGCGCCAGGGCAAGGGGAAAATGAGGCTGGTTTTGAAGTTGCTGAGAGACAAACTGCAAATGCGAATAACTTTACGACTTTCGTAAAGCTGGCTTCATCACATGAGGCGGTCGTTGATAATACAGCATCTGTCTGGCTTTCCGGCGTGGCCATGCGTCCACTTAATGATTATTTAGGTGATGCCGAACAGTCTTTTTTTGAGCAAATGTTTAACTCAGCTAAGGCATTGAATGAAATACCTAGGCTAATTTTTGCATTTAGGCGAACCGCTAAGGTTGGCCTGCTTTTCGAAGGCGCACGACTGTACACTGGGGATTTATTGAATGCTGAGGAAATTGAAAGCGGCGATATTTCGATTTATGAGGAAGTGGGTGCAACGTCCAGATTTTACACGGATGAGCTATGCAACCTCTTTGAGCAGGAATTTCCCGCATTGTTAAATCATGACTTCGTGCGTCATGATGGTGTTAAAACTTGTTTATTTGCATGCCCAGTGCTTGGAATTTTTACACATGGCTATGAGGTTGAAACAGTCGAGCCAGTTGTTCGTTTTTATATCAACAAACTCTTTGAGCTTATTGATAACGGAGCAGATTGCACACCAGAACAAACCCACTTGTTTAAACGGCACAGGGTTGCTTGGCAAGAGGGAGGATCCGAGTTTATGCAATTCAAAGTTGTGGGCGTTGATCCATGAGCAATGTTAGTTTGGCTGTTCACGAACTAATCTTGAAACATGCTCATACAAATGCGCAACCAAATTCTTGGAGTTAGCACCGTAATGAAGTTCTCGATGGCAATTGGGGCACAGAGCGATTGCATTTGATACTGTGTCAGAACCATTGTCTGCCAACTGCAGAACATGATGGACTTCAAGGTATGGTATTCCATTTGAGCCATTGAAAGGTGCTGCCATTTCACAACATTCACACTTTCCGTTTGCTTGCCTCAAAACCCAGGCTTTCACTGAAGCATCCCTTAGGAACTGAGTAACCTCAGAAGAGGTGGCCTGAGGGCTACGATTTCCCTTAGGCCTTGGCAGGTGTGGTTTTTGGGATTCTTCCTGTACCTTAATTTCAAATTCGGCTACGGGGATGGATTTTCTGCCCTCAACCTGAGTTATTAGCGCTTCAATTATTGCAGCAGTTCTGGATCCTACATTCTTTGCAGGCTTGAGTCCTGGAAGCCAATCGCGCCCCATGAGTGAAAGCACATATGAAATGTTTTGCATTCTGTACTCGAATGCCTTCTCAGTTCTGCCAAATGTTGCCGCCAGATTTTCGTAGTATCTCTTCTTGGTGAAAGGCTGGCCGCCTCGCTCCTTGCGCTGCATTTCCACATAAGCCTCAACTGATGCCAGGAGTTCTTCTTTGCTCCAACCTTCAGCGTTGGCAGATTGCGAGGAAAGCTGTTTAAAGAGTTGATCACCTGGAATTCTTCGCTTAACTTCAACCCATGCAGCACGGTTACCATAATCTTTAAGTTCATTTAGGGAGTTTTCTATGGCGGTGAAATCATCCTCTGTAAATGTATGGCCAAGAGAGCAATTGACGATTGCTTCCTTGACTCCTGCGGGAGCATCTTTCACCCATGCCTTGGGATTGATCTCACCAGATGAAACACGAACAGCAACCAAGGCCAGAAGGGGGACTTTTGCAAGTGCTGCCGCTGCGTCAAGAAGGTCGCAAACTTGTGCAATTGCACGCGCATGGTCAATTGTCCTGCCAAGTTTCTGCGCCGCCGATTGATATGTAAGAAGCCCAGTCCGATACGTCATACCCCCATGAGTTGCATTCGCATCGCGAATAATTGAGAGGAGGCGATGGGCTAACTGATGTTGTTGAATTGAGCTCAATTTAGTTTTGTCGTTATGTTTACGATTTTATAGAAACGTTGCTCCTGCCCATCTTTCCTTAAGTCATGGTGGTTATGTCTTACTAGGCTGACATTATAAGCCCATAGCCTTTTTCATTCTGTTGGCAACAACTATATCCTTCTTTAGTGAATGTTCCCAAAACCTCATGACATGCCATCCTTTCTTTCTTAACAAGAGCAAGGTTCTGCGGTCCCTTAAAATATTTCTCCTAATTTTCTCACGCCAAAATTCAGTGTTCACTTTTGGCTCTTTGTAACAACGTGGGCATCCATGCCAAAAACATCCATCAACAAATATAGCGAGCCTATATTTAGGAAATACAAAGTCGGGTTTTCCGGGCAATGGCCAGCCTCGTCGCCAACCAGTTATGTTGTGCCACTTCATGATTTTTATTAGGCGCTCTTCTGTGGACTTGTTCCCCTGACTACGGATAGCAGACATGATGCGTGATCGCTGGGGTGTTGGTGCAGACTTGAGGTAAAAATGTCCCACTCTACTGATCACGATGCTGCCAGCCATAATCCAGAAGGTTTCTGCATGTTTAGAGTGCAGCTGATCATGCAGCAATTTACAATGCCAAAATTCGACAACATCTGAAACCTAACGAGGCCGTAAAGAAATATCTTCATATTCGCATCGTGCCGTGAATCAAGTTCAATAGCAACCTTAGGTGCCCGCTTTGGTCACAACAGCGGACAATGAAAAGAATACTGGCTATTGACCTCTACCAATTTTGATACAATCATTTCCCAGCCATTATTTTGGGCAACGAGATGCCATTCATTGCAAATGCAGAAACTGTCGCACGGACAGCCATGGCAGCCATCAATCCTTCTCTGGCAGACAAGTTTGCAGCAGTCATCAGGTTTCTGATTATTGAACCCGATGCTGCATCTAGATTGAGAGGAAGAAATCCACCACCGGTCGGGAGCGAAATTTATATTGGTAAGCTAGCCATAAATTTTGCTGTGGGCAGAGATCATAAGACACCTGAACACCCATCAACAATTCCGGACGAAATGGTGTCGTTCATCCTTCAGCATTACTTCGATGTTCCAGAGAATGACCTTGAGCACATTAAGCGGGAACATCTTCTCTCCATGGGAGCGGAGAATATGGTCGGTCACTTGTTAGAACGCTTTCTTGCAACCCACCTTGAGCCACAAGGGTGGATTTGGTGCTCAGGGTCAATGGTAAAGGCTGTCGACTTTATAAAGCCTCCAGCAACGCAAGGGGGCGTGTGGGGAATGTTACAGGTAAAAAATCGAGACAACTCCGAGAACTCTTCGTCGAGCGCGATACGCAATGATACTGCCATTGAAAAATGGTTCCGTACATTCAGTCAGAGGCCGGCGTTCAACTGGGGAGCGTTCCCTGAAGTATCCATACGAGCCTCACTGTCAGAGGCATCGTTCAGGCAATTTGTGGACGGCTATCTGCGCGAACTTCGTCACGGCTAACAATATCAGGAAGACACCAGTTTGATTAGACGCTCTCAAACAGCGCCATTTGCGTGGTATCAACAGTCTTGTTCTTGCGAATCTTTTTTGATGGAGTTCCATCTGTGCCTACTTGCAAGCCCATTGCCGTGAGCGTTAATGCTTCCCATGATAGCTCGTCGGTTTCCTTGTAACGGCTAAATGGAAAATGCTCTGGTGGTTTGATTTCCAAGCCATTCATGTGGGCAATAATTGCCCTCCCAACTGCCTCACCTAAACCAACAGGAACGGCATTTCCGACCTGACGGTATAGGTCAGACATGGAACCGCAGACTATCCAGTTGTCGGGGAACTGCTGTATTCGCTTGTATTCCTGAACAGAAAGTGGTCTATGTTCTGTCGGGTGGCAAATATCAGTTGCTGGCATACAAGGGGATGTCACGAGAGTGCAAGAAGGTTTGTCCCAATCAAGACGACGCAGGAAACCTGTCTTGCCTCCACCAGAATCAAGAGATGCGCCCAATGCGTCTCGATGAAGCTCTTTGGGAAGATGTTTCCAATACTGGCCAGGGCCAAGCATCCTATAAAATCTTAACCGGCTTTCTGGAAAATCCTCGTGGTCACCAGCCTTAAAATCTAGTCCTTCAAGGGCATCGCGCAGGGTTCGCCATTTCGGAAGCCCGAATGAGCCATCCAGTGAGTGAGTGGGCTTGAGGTGTGGGAGCTTTGCGCCATCACGAGAGCAAAGAATGATTACCCGCTCACGTGACTGTGGAACTCCAAAGTTAGCTGCGTTGTAGAGATTAAACGAAATGCCATATCCGCCCGCTCTCAACATACCAAGAGCATGTAGCAGAGCACCACCTGCTATTTCTCCACTGTCTGGTATCCACTTGTCATCACGCTCAGAATGAGGACGGTGATTTAATGGAGCTGACAACAACCCACGAACATTTTCGATGACAGCGTATTTTGGGCGCAATTCCAGAATTAAATCGATGTACCGGAGAAAAACGTTCCCACGCTCATCTTTGAAACCGCGACGTGCGCCGGCTGTAGAGAATGCCTGGCAAGGTGGCCCCCCCACAATGACGTCAATATCGTCTGAGGAGCTAAGGCCCGCTGCTAATCGGATATCGGCAGCACTATATTTCCACACATCCCCAAGTAAGGCAATATCGGGCCGGTTAGCAGCAATGGTTCTGCGGCATGCCTTGTCCATTTCACAGGCAAGCAGGACATGTATACCAGCCTTTTCTAATCCCTGATCTAGGCCCATTGCTCCAGAAAAAAACGACAGCGCCTTGATATCTGGTAGTGGGCCTGACATGCGAGATTTGTCCTCTGGTGGATTCACGCCGCCAGACTCACAGTAAACTGCGACAGCTGCCTCTGTTGTGATCCACTGTTTACCTACTTGCCGACCTTCAAGTGCGCCGGATCGAAGGAGCGTCCTTGCACGTTGTTCAGACACTCCAATTGTTATGGCAGCTTCCTTAACGGAAATTGTCGGGGGTATTGTCATAGTTTCGCCTACGAAACAAAATTAATACCCAGAATAGCACAAAGCAAAATGATAGTGCCACAGCTTTTTTTCTATTAATTAATCCGTCGCTACCGCGACGACGCAAGCCACCTTCGACACGCTGCTCTCGAAGGTGTTTGCAGGCTAGAGCTGATCGCCCGATGCAATCAATTTGCGGAACATCCTTTACCAGCAAAACCATCGTCCAACTCCGAACTCTGTAAACCACGCCTAAACCAATATAATTATCTCCAGCCACAGCAACAGTCCTTCACAAGATAACTCAGAGCCTACGGGCGTTTTTACACCGTGTATTGACGATGTATCGTTCTCGCCATCATCTCCATCACCTGCCAAGCGTCAAAAACCATCCAATCCAACCATCAACGGGCTAACATTATTCGAGCCGACCCTGCCTCGAATCGCCTTCTACCGGCACCCAATGCGGCTTTTATGAGGATAGCTGTTTAGTATCTGTCCTTATATATAACAGTAATCCGATAGATATATAAGAGTAAACCGATAGCTTCCGTTTTGCTCCGTCTCACGGTTTGTCGGCGCAATAATCGTGGCGATACCGTGTTTCTACGGTTTTCTACGGTTCAAGGAAATGTCACCGGACATTTGGGGAACGATGGACTGAATTCGAACCGGCCCCCAAATTGGGGCATCGAAGTCCTCTGAAAGGCCAACTTTTACACTAATTCGCCAGTTTTTTCTGAATTAGTGTGAAAGCTGACCACCTCCGTAAGCCGCGCCAATGCTAACTCCAGCGTTGCCTTACCTTTTTATTGCACACACGCTCGCGTCACTCATAAATAGAAATGAGGCCACATCAAGTGGCGTCTTTAAATTAGGAGAAACGCATGAGCATAGTCAGACACGCATCAAGTCCGAACTGGTACTACTCGTTCCAGCTACACGGCAAGAAACACTTCGGTTCAACCGGCACCAGCAACAAGACCGTCGCCAAGAAGGTGGAGGAGGGCGAACGCAGGAAAGCGATAGAGGCATCGCTCAACGATAAGGCTGAACCAATCACGTTAAAAGCAGCGATCCAGCTATTCCTCGACAGCAAACGCGATAACAGCGAATACAGCAACATCAAGGCACGGGCGAACAAGCTGGTGGGGTTAAAGAATCATCCCGGCACACGGAGCCGGGTGGCTTGCTTCGGTTTTGATGGCAGCATGCTGTTGCATGACCTCAAGACCAAGGACATGCAGCGATTAGTTCTTGAACGCCGGAAAGAGCAGAACGCCAACGGCACGATACTGTATGAACTGCTGACGCTGAACGCCATCATCAAGCTGTGCCGGAAATTTGGGTACGAAGTACCAGAGCTCAACCTGGCCGAAATCAAGCGGGACAGCGCGATCAAGCCAGACCGCAAGCGCATCCGGTTCCTGAGCATCGAGGAAGAAGCACGGCTGCTGGAAGAACTGCATCCGGATAGGACAGCTCGTGGCCTTGCAACAGTTGAAAACCAGACCGAAGAAATGCGCAGGATGAAAAACGACGCCTATGACTTCGCGTTGCTGCTGCTTGACCTCGGATGCCGACACAGCGAGCTGTCAAAGCTGCAATGGAAAGACGTGCGGCTGGATCGCAACGAGGTGCAGCTGTATCGCCCGAAGGTGGGCAACCTGTCGATGTTGCAGCTGACACACCGTGCGAATGACGTATTGCAACGCAGGTTCGATGCCAAGACGGCGAATCAGGCCTACATTTTCGAAAGCAAGTCAGGCGGGCCGCGCAAATATTCACCGAGAGCGTTCCGCAGTGCATGCGATCGGGCTGGCATTGAAGGTGTGTCGTTCCACAACCTTAGAAAGACCTGTGCATCACGGCTGGTGCAGAACAACGTGCCAATTCACTACGTGTCAAAAATCTTGGGTCATGCGACCGTGGACATCACGGCCAGTTACTACGCAGATTTGGCACCCAGCGATGCGTCGCGCTTGGCAGTGGACGTGCTGAATCGGCTGCATGCGACGAATAATGCAGCGTAGAATCGCATCGAAATACCAATCTACGTCCCACATAACGATAACAATAAAAATAACAATAATAGGATTCACCATGAAAATAGCCATCAACAAAAACATCGTCGACAAGGCAACCCAGGCGGTGCTCGCAAAACACACCGGCACGTTTCAGAACGTAGACATCAGTGCGGCGGAGTTGGCGCAAAGTGTTCAAAGTGGCTACGCATTCTGTGCACAGCACAAGGGCGGGTGGCGCCAGCAATCGAATTTTACTGGAGCCGGATTCTTGGCGGTGGACATCGATCACGGGCTGACGGTGCAAAATGCCATGGATGACGAGTTTGTCCAGCGCTACGCCAGCATTCTCTACACCACACCCAGCCACACCGAAGATTTTCCGCGATTTCGCCTCGTGTTCGAACTGGAAGTGGCGATCACGGATGCAGTAAAAATGAGAAATGCGCTCACGGGCCTGATTATGCGATTGGGCGGTGACACGGCATGCAAGGACGCCTGTCACATGTTCTACGGTTCAACAACGTCAACGCCCAATGTGATCGGCAAAATATTGCCGGAGCAGCAGGTGGATGAGCTGGTTGCGCGAACCAAGGAAACGCGACTGGCTGTTGCATCAATGGCAGGCGACCAGAAGCGAAGCAACACGCGATCCATCGTCGTGCTGCCCAAGGACACCGAAGTGAAAACGGAATCCGGCGTGCGCTTCAAGCTGTCCGAGATTCCAGAAAGCGAACGCATATTTTGCCCACGGCATAGCGACAACAAGCCGAGTGCCGTCACGCTGCGCTCCAAGCAAGGAAATCCGGGGCTATATTGCAGCAAGTGTGTCACGACGTACTTTTTGGACAACGGCAAGGGTGGCAGTGGTCGCGATGATATCCAGTACAACTTCGACTACTCGTGGGACTGTGTCCTGAAACTGACGGTAGACGAATTCGAGCGGTACGATACCGAGGATGGCATGCCATCGCTGAATGAGATTCGCGGCGGAACCATCACCCCTCTGTCAGAAAGATACTTGCCTTACGTCAATCCTGATATTTCAAGGGAAGGTAAGTATTCGATAACAGATAGCGACGGCAACCTGCTTGATCGCCGCGTGGTCAATCCCGATGCAGGGCGGCTAAACATACCGTATCACATCACCTTAATTAAAAGTCCCAAGGGTACTGGCAAGACCGAGTGGTTGCGCTCGCTGGTGAAAGAATATAAATCACAAAATGCGTCAATCCTGCTCATCGGGCATCGGCGCGCGCTGATTTCTGCATCAGCCAAGCGGCTTGGACTGACGTGTTATTTGCAAGAATCCGGCGACGGTGAGTTGGTTAAGTCGGAGTACAACGCCGCGACCAACCATTACGCGGTATGCGTGGATAGCCTGACCACGCGGCTCAACACCATGACCCACCAATACGACCTGATTCTGATCGACGAGGCGGAGCAGGTGTTTTCCCACTTGCTTGCCGAGACCATGAATGAGAACCGGCGCGAAATACTGCACACGTTCAAGCACTTCATCAACAAGGCCAAATCGATTTACCTGCTGGACGCCGACCTTGGACGCACGAGCATCGAGATCATCGACACGTTGCTGGATGATGCGGGTGAATATCAGGCCATCGTTAACACATGGACGCCACCGAATAAAACGGTGCAGCTATACAAGGGCAAAAATCATCTGGTCGGCGAATTGTTCGCCAGCCTGCGGCGTGGCGAGCGCTGCTTCGTGTGCTCCAACTCCAAGGCCAAGATTGATGAGTTATACAGCGAAATCGGCGAGCAATTCGGTGATGCCAAGCGTTTGCTGGCAGTGACCAGTGACAACGCACACCTGCCGGAAATTCAAAACGTGATAAACAACATCAAGACCCGTGTGCTGGATTATGACGCGATCTTTGTGTCGCCCGCGCTGGGGACGGGGATCGACATTACGTTTGACAATGATGGCCAACTGATCGACTCGGTGTTCGGCATTTTCGAGGCGAGAATCAATACCCACTTTGACATCGACCAGCAGCTTGCGCGGGTGCGTAACCCAAAACAGACGCACGTCTACATTTCAGCACAGGAATTTAACTTCGAGGCCGATGACAATGCGATTCGCGCCGAGTTGATTGCCTCCGATGCGGAACATCGCTTGTTCCTTAGTATCAACCCCGATGGATCGAAAAAATACAACCAAGATGTGCTGTACGAGACGATTTTTGCCAGCATTACCGCGATGCAACGCGCATCAAAGAACCGGCTGCTGAAAAACTTCCGTGATCTCAAGAGGCACAACGGCTGGACGGTGGTCGATGTGGAAAACAATGATCTCCTCGCACGTGAGGGGAAGAAGGCGATTGATGCAGGCAAGGAACGATTGGCAAAAAAGACGGAGGAGGGGATTCTTGGCGCGGAGATGATAGGCCCGGAAATGTATGACGCATACCAGCGCAAAGTCGACTCTGGAAAAATCACCCCGGAGGAAAAGCTCGCCATGCGGCGCTACGAGCTGGAATCCTTCTACTGCGAGGACGTGACGCAGGCGCTGCTGCAACAGCATGACGATGGAAGATTCCGGAAATGCGTCCGGAAGTTTGAGATGCTGTACTTGTCGAGAGAGGATTTGCGATCCAGAGAGTTGAGGGACGAGTACAAACTGGCCGGTGACCGGCAGAATCCGGCGCAGCAGCAGAAATTGTTAGTTTCGTTATTCAGCGTTGCGGGGCTGATGGACGCCGATAAGCAGTTTGACGTGAGCAAAGAGTTGGAAATAGTTGATCTGGCAGGCTTCACCAAGGAGTGTATCCGCAAAAAACTTCAAATCGAACGGCTGCTCGACATTCCTGTTCGCAAGGATGTGCGTGAAAATCCGATACAGCAACTAAACGCGCTGCTCAGGCTTGTCGGCTTGTCGCTAGGAAAACAAAAAGCCAAGTCATCCGGCGGAAACAAGCGGTATATCTATACGCTGGACGGCGACAAGCTGGCTCTGGTGCAGACTATTGCAGATCGGAGAGCGGATCAGTCAGTCAGGGAGGCGTGGAAAACAATGTTGCAGGATCGTGATGTCGATCAAGAGTGGCTGGCTGGTCATCCCAAGCCAACGTACGCCAAGGGCGCGATTGACCCCATGATAAAGGTGGCCAAGGCTCCAACCGCCAAGGAGAAACTGTTGGCATCCATGTCTGACGTGGATGCCAACATCAGCGGTTAAGCCTTTGCGGCTGAAGTTTTTCCCGCCTTGCGTTTGCAGTTGTACCAGTAGGTGACCGAGCCTTTTTCGGTAAGGCCTGCACCTTGGACGAATGCTGCGATCACGACATCTTTTTCTTCAGCCTTCAACGCCTCGAAAATGACCATCGCCACATCGGCCTTGGTCTTGCCTTCCTTGAGCAGTTCCTTGCCTTTCGCGATGGCATCCTTGATCGACTGTTTGTTCATATCGATCTTTTTTGGTTCGACGACAGCAGGTGCTGGTTTGGTTGCAGTAGCAGGAGTTGCTGCCGCTGGTGCAGTTTTCTTTACTGTGGTTGGTGCTGCTTTAGCTGCTGGTGCTGCCTTGGTTACTGCCTTTTTTGCTGGTACTTTGACGGTCTTCTTAGTCATGATATTTTCTCCATAGTTGTTGAGTAAGTTTGTTGATAGTGCTTTCCTTCGCGGTTTCGAATCCGGGCACGTCTTCCAGCAAGGCGAGCAGGGTATCGGTGAAGTCATCAAAATCCAGCACGTTGCCGTACTCGTCTTTGATGATTTCCACCAGGTTTTGCTTCTGTTCGGATGTTAGCGATTTCATGTGTGCTCCTTCTGTCTTAACCACACGGGCACCATCCAACCGAACAAGGGGTAGGGCAACGGCTTTAAGGTAAATATTTTCAGTTGCTAAAGCAGCAGCGATCGACCGGATGATGCCGTGCCATGTTGGCCATCATTTCCGGAGAACAAAATGCTGTTTAAGTTAGGTCAGGTAGTCGCAACGCCCGGAGCAATTCGAGCAATGGAGGAAAACGGTATAGAAGCGTGGAGCTTATTGTCTCAGCATGCTAACGGCGACTGGGGATGCGTTCATGAGGAAGACCGGCTGGAAAATCAGCGTAGCGTTGAGGAAGGGTATAGAGTGATGTCGAGTTATGTGATTAATGATCGCGGCGACAAGTTGTGGATTATCACTGAAGCGGATCGGTCATCGACTTGTTTGCTGTTGCCGGAGGAGTATTAGCGTGGAGTTTCCGCTAACGGTCGTTCACTAGCTTATAAGTGAACTTCTTCAATCAAATCCGGCGAGTCATACTTCGGGCTGTTGACCTTGCGGCTAACAGGATAGG
>OBLT010000544.1_pt1 | contig 24398 bp, 26 predicted proteins | sample 1518721 | NCBI WGS metagenome assembly OBLT01 (sample SAMEA3539307, study PRJEB22396) | soil metagenome | biome: tundra; feature: field; material: soil | place: USA | collected 2010-05 | depth 0.15 m | reverse complement strand
GACAACGCTAAGTGCTGGCGCGCGATTATCGGTGTGGATGCTCGACTCGCCAGGGCCGTTGGCTGGCCGCCAGCGCGGCTTCGTGATGAGCTGGGCAGCGACGGCCGGAACGTAGCCACGCAGGGCCCAATGGCCCGCCTTCCCGGGACCTCGGTCGGCAGACGGCATCGGTCACAGTCCGCAAGCATGAGGGCAACAGCCGAACAACGGTGCCGGAGGTGACGGATCGTGACTGCCAGCCAGGACGCCGCGGGCAACGGCAGATCATCGCGTGGCCGTGCCCTCGGGCCTGCCAGCGGCCGGGTGCTGCAGACGCTCACCCCGGCTGAGTGCTACGACCTGCTGTCGCCCGGAGGCCTGGGCCGCGTGGTGTTCTCCACGCTGGACGGGCCGGTGGCGCTGCCGGTCAACTTCGCCATGGTCGGGCGGACCGTGGTCCTGCGGACCGGCGTGGACACCCAGCTGGCCAGTCATCTGGACTGCAAAGCCGGATTTGAGGCCGACCGCCTCGACGAAACGCTGAGCGAGGGCTGGAGCGTGCTGGTCACCGGCCATGCGGTCCGGGTCAAGAAGGAAGAACAGGTGCGCCACCTGGAAATGGCGGCGCACCTCCAACCCTGGGCCGGCGGTGCGCGCGACGTCTACGTGCAGATCATGCCGCTCCACATCAGCGGCCGCCGGATCCGTCACTGAGCCAGGCCGCCTGAGCCGCTGGAACGGCCGCGTTCCTGAGGAGGGGACATGAACAAGACCATCCTGCTGGCCGTCGATGCCGCCAGCCACGTCGCAGCCGCCGCGGAGTTCACCCGCGAACTCAGCCGCGACAGCGGCGACAAGGTCGTCGTGCTGCACGTCCACGAGTTCGCGGTGGGCCGGTTCGGCAGAATCCGGGTGGATTGCGCCGACGGCGAGGGTGAGCAGCTCGCCGCCGGAATCGTGGACGACCTGACCAATGCGGGCGTCAGCGCGGAAGCCGAGATCCAGGAGGCCAACTACGGCCACATCCCCAGGAAGATCCTGGCCGTGGCCGACTCCTGCGACGCCAGGATCATCGTGGTCGGCTCGCGGGGCCGCGCCGACCTGCCGCACCTGCCGCTGGGCAGCGTGTCACACCGGCTGCTTCACCTGGCGCGGCGGCCTGTTCTCATCGTGCCCAAGCTGGCCGTCGAGGTGACCGCGGCGGAGCCGGCCACGGCTGGACGGGCCGCGTCGGCCGAGGCCGCCACCGCCTGATCTCGCGGGGCGAGCAATTCTCGGGCCGACCGATGAGTTCGTGTCCGCTGCCTAGCCTGTATAGGCAGCGGACACGAAAGGTCGTGACGATGGCGGACAGCGCGGTCCAGCAGGAGGAGTTCCTGCCACGGGCGGAGCCGTACCGGCGCGAGTTGCTGGCGCATTGCTACCGGATGCTCGGCTCGGTACACGACGCCGAGGATCTCGTGCAGGAGACCTACCTGCGCGCCTGGCGGGCCTATGACCGGTTCGAGGAGCGCTCGTCGCTTCGGACCTGGCTCTACCGGATCGCCACCAGCGCCTGCCTGACCGCGCTGGAGAGCCGCAACCGCCGCCCGCTGCCCAGCGGGCTCGGTGCCCCGAGCTCCGATCCTGAGGCCGACCTGGCCCAGCAGCCGGAGGTGCCGTGGCTGGAGCCGATCCCTGACGCCATGGTCGCCGGCCAGGCGGCGGATCCGGCCACGATTGCTGTCTCGCGGGACAGTATCCGGCTCGCCCTCATCGCCGCGCTGCAGCACCTGCCGCCGCAGCAGCGCACCGTCCTGATCCTCCGAGAGGTCCTGAGGTGGCCAGCCGCCCAGGTCGCCGAACTGCTCGATACCACGACCGCCGCCGTGAACAGTTCGCTGCAACGGGCTCGCGCGCAGCTCAGCCAGGTCGCCCCGACCCAGGATGACGTCCCTGAACCCAGCACCGCCGAGCAGCGAGAACTGCTCCGGCGTTACGTCGCGGCCTTCGAGGACTACGACGTGGCCGCGCTCGTGGAACTGTTCAGCGCGGACGCGGTCTGGGAGATGCCGCCGTACACCGGCTGGTACCAGACGCCCGCGGACATCGGCCGCCTCGTCGCGACCCAGTGTCCCGCCAAGACCCCGGGCGACCTGCGGCTGCTGCCGACCGAGGCGAACGGGCAGCCCGCCTTCGGCATGTACCGGCGGGACGAGTCCGGCGAGTACCAGGCCTTCCAGTTGCACGTCGTCCATGTCACCACGGCGGGCATCGACCATGTGGCCGCCTTCTTCGACACCTCGCTGTTCGCCACGTTCGGCCTGCCCGCGGTCCTGCCGGCCCGGTCATGACCGAGGGCCGGGCGGCGGTGCTGTTCGGCGCCGTCGGACTGCTCGAACGGGCGATCAGTTACACCCTCGGCAACCTACCCAACGTATCTCCGGCCGCCTGGTCCCAGCCGACGCCGTGCCGGGACTGGGACCTGGCTGCCCTGCTGGCCCACATGAGCGAGTCCCTCGTCGCCCTGCAGGAGGCCGGCGACGTCGGCCGGGTCGCGCTCAGCCCGGTCAGCGAGCACGGTAATCCGGGGGCCGACCCCGTCTCGGCGCTACGGGCCCAGGCTGGCCAGCTCCTCGGCAGGTGGGCGGACACGGACGCCGACCTGGTCTCCGTGGGCGGCTGCCCGGTATCTACGAGCATTGTGACGAGCGTCGGGGCGGTGGAGATCGCCGTGCACGGCTGGGATGTCGCGCAGGCCTGCGGGCACCCCCGGCCTATCCCGCCGCAGCTGGCGGAGGAACTGCTCCGGCTGGCGCCGTTGCTCGTCACCGACGCCGACCGGCCCGGCCGGTTCGCGGCCCCGGTCGCCGTGCCGGCCCACGCCAGCCCCGGCGACCGGCTGGTCGCCTTCCTGGGCCGCGACCCTCAGTGAGATAGCCGTATGCCGCCTGATCACTCCGACGAGTGCGGCAGGAACTCCTGGACCTTGGTCTTCACGCCCTCCTTGATCACGCCCCAGCGGTCTTCGTCGCCGTGCAGCATGGCCTTGGCGGCGTTCTTCGCCTGCTCGAAGGTGGCGTGTGGCGGGATCGGGGGAACATTGGGGTCACACCTGACGTCGAGCACGGTAGGCCGGGCCGCGGCCAGCGCCCTGTCCCAGGCCGGCCCGATCTCGTCGGGCTTGTCCACGTTGATGGCCAGCAGACCGAGACTGGCGGCGAAGGCCGCGTAGTCGACATCGGGCAGAGTCTGGGATTCGGGGAATTTCGGCGCGCCCTGCATCGCCCGCATCTCCCACGTGACCTGGTTAAGGTCGTCGTTGTGGAGGATCGCGATGATCAGGCGCGGGTCGGACCATTCCTGCCAGTAGTGCTTGATGGTGATCAGCTCGGCGAGGCCGTTCATCTGCATCGCCCCGTCACCCTCGAAGACGATCACCGGGCGGTCCGGGTGGCCGAACTTGGCCCCGATCCCGTAGGGCACGCCCGGGCCCATGGTGGCGAGGGTGCCGGACAGGGAGCCGCGGATGTCGCCGTGGAACTTCAGCTGCCGCGCGTACCAGTTCGCTGCGGAGCCAGAGTCCGCCGCGACGATCGCGTTGCCGGGCAGCCGGACCGACAGCTCGTGGAACAGCCGCATCGGGTTGACCGGGTCGGCCTCCACCATCGCCTCGGCCTCCATGACCTCCCACCAGCGGGTCACCTTGGCCTCGATGTCCTCGCGCCAGGAGCGGTCTTCCTTGCGCTCAAGATGCGGGATGAGGGCCCGCAAGGTGGCCGCCGCGTCCCCGACGAGGTTGACCTCGTACGGGTAGCGCATCCCGATCATCTTGCCGTCGATGTCGATCTGCACCGCCCGGGCCTGGTCGAAGGCGGGCAGGAACTGCGTGTAAGGGAAGCTGGATCCGACGGTGAGCAGCGTGTCGCAGCCCTTCATCAGCTCGTAGCTGGGCCGGGTGCCCAGCAGGCCGATGGAGCCGGTGACGTAGGGCAGCTCGTCGGACAGCACGTCTTTGCCCAGCAGCGGCTTGGCCACGCCCGCCCCCAGCAGCTCGGCTACTTGCTGGAGTTCGGCGCGGGCCCCGCGGGCGCCGGATCCGGCCAGGATCGCGACCTTGCGGCCAGCGTTGAGGATCTCCGCCGCGCGGGTGATGGCGTCGTCGCCTGGCACCACTGTCGGCCAGTCCAGCCCGAGGCTGGAGGGGACCATCTTGAACGCGTGCGTCGGCGCCGAGTACTCCAGTTCCTGGACGTCGGCGGGGATGATGATCGCCGTCGGGGCACGCTCGGTGAGCGCCACCCGGATCGCCCGGTCCAGCACGTTCGGCAGCTGCTCGGGGACGGTGACCATCTGCACGTAGTCGCTGGCCACGTCCTTGAACAGGCTGAGCAGGTCCACTTCCTGCTGGTAGGACCCACCCATCGCGGACCGGTTGGTCTGCCCGACGATCGCCACGACGGGGACGTGGTCGAGCTTGGCGTCGTACAGCCCGTTCAGCAGGTGAATCGCGCCCGGGCCGGAGGTGGCTATGCACACGCCCACCCGGCCGGTGAACTTCGAGTACCCGACGGCCTCGAACGCGCTCATTTCCTCGTGCCGGGACTGCACGAACTTCGGCTGGTTGTCGGCGCGGCCCCAGGCGGCCAGGATGCCGTTGATCCCGTCACCCGGGTAGGCGAAGACCGCCTCCACGTCCCAGGCCCGCAGTCGTTCCAGCAGGTAATCGGCAACAGTCGGTGCGGCCATTTCGTTGTTCCTCCTCAGTGGGCAGGGCGAACCGGCGCATGTCTGAGCGCAGCCGGTGGTTGGTCCGCGTGCCGTCGTTCGGGAGCAGCCAGGCCGATTCGTTGCGCTGCCGTATGCCCGGCATCAGGCGCCGTCCCGCACCGGGTCACCGGATGCGCTGACGTCACGGACCTCAAACGGCTCACGGGAGTCGACGCCGGTGTTCTTGTAACCGCGGGGATACGCGGGCCCGGGGAAGCCGATCTCGGTCCAGGCCGAGGGATGCGCGTAGAACGCCGTGCACGCATAACGCGTCCACAGGCCCCACACATGCGCGGCGTTGCGGCCGTACCAGTCCCCCGAACCGAGATCCTGGACCGCCTGGATGAGGATGTCCTGATCGGCCGCCTCGCATTTCGCGAAGCCCCAGGAGAACTTGGCGTGCGCATCAGCGTCCAGGTCATGCAGGGAGTCCCGCCATGCCTGCCCGTCCTCGGGCATGTCAGCGTACCGCCAGCCGTCAGTCTCGGCCGCAGCCAGCCGCGCGTCGATGAACACGGCGACCGGCACCACCGGATCACTGTCCTGGCCCAGCAGCCGGTCACACAGCGCGATCGCGATAGCCTCCTCCACCGACGTGAAGAACCGTATATCGGGGGGCATGCCGACCCGGGACAGCACGGCCCCGGCGGTCACCGGATCCCAGTGCCCGGCCTCGGCCACCGCGTCGAACCCAGGGAACCTGCTGCCGTTACCCGAGCCGCTGGCCGCGCCGCTCACTTCTCGCGCCGCAGTATCGCGGCCAGCAGGCCCATCCCGCCGACCATGGTGACCAGCAGCGGGGCGAGCAGCGGCGGCCCATCGCCATGTTGTATCGGGTGTTGGACCAGCCGCTGAGGCACGGCATTCATCCAGGCCCTCCTTCCAGTCATCCGGGGATGCCTCCTCAAGAGGAGGCCCGGTCCGATGGGCTTCGGGTGCTCGCCTGGGACGCCTTCCCGGCTGCGGCGCCCGCAAACAGCCTCGGAGCCTCCCGGTCCGGTGAAGGCGCGATTCACCGGGCCACGAGGCGTCCCGTTTCCCAGCCGAGAGGGGAACTAGGCCACCGACATGCCCGGACATAGAATCAAGATCTACGATGCGGTTTAGCGGCCACGTCCGGCCGGGAGCCGGCCAGCCACGAATGATTGAGGTCTGCAGCACGAGGACGACGGCCGCAGCGTTTGGATTTCGGGAGAACAGCATGGCGCGTTCTATGTGGTCGGGATTTCTCAGCTTCGGGCTGGTGAGCGTTCCAGTAGGCCTGTATTCGGCCACTGCTGACCAGACGATCCATTTCAACCAGCTGCATAAGGGCACGTCGAATCGGATCCGCTATAAGAAGGTCGACGAGGTCACCGGCGAGGAAGTGCCGAACTCAGACATCGTCAACGGCTACGACCTCGGCGACGGCGAGTACGTCGTCGTCACCCGGGAAGAGCTGAAAGAGGTTGCCCCCGGCAAGTCGGAGACGATCGAGATCAGCGACTTCGTCGACCTTGATCGCATAGACCCGGTCCATTTCCGCCAGACGTACTACCTCGCGCCCCGGGGGAAAGGCGCGGACCGCGCCTACGCACTGCTCCGGCAGGCAATGCACGAAACCGGCAAGGTCGGCATTGCCACCCTCATCCTCCGGGACAAGGAGCATCTTGTCGCCGTGCGCCCCGGCGAGGACGTCTTGATCCTGGAGACGATGTACTTCGCCGACGAGATCCGCTCTCCGAGTGAGGAACTCGACAGCCTGCCCCAGGACGCGACCTTCGCGGGGCGCGAGCTGGAAGTGGCCAAGAAACTCGTCGAGTCGCTCACGGTGGAGTGGTCTCCTGAGGACTACCACAACACCTACCGCGCGCGGGTCGAGGAAGTGATCGAGCGGAAGCGTGAGGGGCACGCGGTCGTCTTCGAAAAGGAGCGCCCGAAGTCCAACGTCATCGACCTGATGGCCGCGCTTGAGGCATCGGTCGCCCGGACGGGAGAGTCGCGGGCGGCGGAGGATGCCCCGCCGGCCGCGGACCAGCCGGCCACGCCTGCCAGCGAGGCCAAGCAGCAGGACCTTGACGAGATGACCAAGGCCGAACTGCTGGCGCGCGCTGCGGAGCTGGACATCCAGGGACGCTCCAAGATGACCAAGCCTGAGCTCATCGAGGCGATAGGTGACGCCGCGGCACCCAAGCGGCGGGGCAGGAAGATTTCTTAAGTATCGGTCCGCTGGCCGGCCCGGCGCGCGGCAGACTGTCGGCTCCTGGTGATAGATGAAGAGGGTGAAAGGAGCCGTCATGACCGAGCCAGCCCTCATCATCGAAGTGTGCGTCGAATGCGAGCAGGACCTCGAGCACTGCCACGGGACGGCGATCGTGCACTTCGACGGCTCGGCCGACTGCGCCGAGGACCCCGGCTGCCGGATGGCCGCTGAGCAGCATCTGTTCGTGATCACGTGTGGCGAGGTGGAGTGCAGCTGCGGCGATCCGCAGCCCGGGGCAGGCTGGCCTGCCGAGCACGCCGCCGCGTCGTGAGCGGGTAGCGCCGCGTCGTGAGCGGGTAACTGCCTACCCGAGCGGTGCGAAGAGATCCCCGAGACGCTCGACGCGGTCAAGAACCTCGCCTGGGCCGAAACGCAGCTGGGCGCCGTCTCCGCTCCGCTCGCAATCCTGCACCTCATCCCAGGTGACCGGGGTCGAGACGCACGGCTCCGCGCCCCCGCGAAGCGAGTAGACGGCGACGGTCGTCTTCGCCTGATGGTTCTGGCTCCAGTCGATGAGCACCCGGCCCCGGCGCAGCGCCTTGGTCATGTTCGTCACGACAAGCTCGGGGTGATCTTCCTCGATCGCCCGGGCGATCCCGTGAGCGTTTTCCCGGGCTTTGTCCCACTCTGTGCGGGCCGGGAGCTTGACATAGACCTGGAGGCCTTTCGCCCCGCTGGTCTTCACCAGCGGCTCGCGGCTGCTTCCGGTGAGGCGGGCGGAGATCCACGTCGCGACGCGGCAGCACTCGACGATCGTGGTTCCCGGTCCCGGGTCGAGGTCGAACACCATATGGTCCGGCCGGCCGGGCAGCGGGCGCCGGCCCCCGGCGTGCCAGAGCGGCACGTGGAATTCGATGGCCGCCAGGTTCGCCGCCCAGACCAGGGTCGGCCTGTCCCCTACCACCGCGTACTCGACATCCCCCTCGGGGGGCTTATCCCGGCCCCACCCGGTGCTGCCCGACGACGGGACCTTGACGGTGTGCACCCACTGCGGCGCGTGCGAGGGCACATGCTTCTCCACGAACGACTTGCCGCTGACGCCGTCGGGAAAGCGGCGGAAGGTGGCGGGCCGGTCCCGCAGGTGGGGCAGCATGACCGCGGCGATCCGGGCGTAGTAGTCGATGAGCGCGGCCTTGGTGAACCCGCTGGCCGGATACATCACCTTGTCCAGGTTCGACAGCGAGAGACGGCGGCCCTCCACCTGCGTCTGGACGCGCTCAGGGCTCATCGGTGACCTCCGCTGGATCCTTGTCGGGGCGCAGGCCACGCCAGGCGGGGTGGCGCAGGTGCCCGTCCGCGGTCCGGTCGCCGTACCGGACCTCGCCGACCACGACCGGCCGCACGAAGTGGGCCAGCCCCGCCACCGGCGCGGGAAGCCCGGCGCAGAACGGGCTCGTATTCCTGGCCAGAGGCCGGAGGCGGTCCAGCAGTTCGCGGCGGTCCTGCTCGCCGAAGCCGGTGCCCACCTTTCCTACGTAACGCAACCCGTCGGCCCCCGGTATCCCGAGCAGGAGCGCGCCGAGGCTGCCCGTGCGCTCTCCATTGCCATCGGTCCACCCACCAATGATCACTTCCTGGGTTTTGAGAATCTTCACCTTCACCCACTCGCCGCTGCGGCGACCGACGCGGTACGGAGAATTCCGGCGCTTGGCGATCACGCCTTCGAGGCCGTTGTGCTCCGCGGCCGCGAGGACGTCGGTGCCGGGCACGTCCCGGAACGAGTCGCCGGTCGCCAGCGACCCCCCGGACAGACCGAGGGACTCGAGACGCTTGCGGCGCTCGTCGTAGGGCAGATCGAGCAGCGACTGCCCATCGAGATGCAGCACGTCGAACACGACATAGCTGACCGGGACCTCCCGGGCACGCCGGGTGATCTCGGCGCTGCCCGACAGATGCATGCGCTGCTGCAGCAGGCCGAAGCTGGGCCGTCCGTCGGGGCCCAGGGCGACAAGTTCCCCGTCGATGACAGCCGGGCGAGCCCCGAGTCGCTCCCCCACCTCCCGCAACTCGGGAAACGTGGCCGTGATGTCCCTGTCCGTCCTGCTCAGAGCGCGGACGCGGCCGCCGTCGACATAGACCACAGCCCGGATGCCATCCCACTTGATCTCATAGGCCCACCCCTCGTCACGGGCCGGCAACGATCCGGCTGTCGCGAGCATGGGCGCGATCCGCCCCGGAAGTGGCTGGAAGCCGTTACGGACGGGGTCCATGCGGTGAATCATCCAGTTCTTCCCGCCGGTCGCGAACAAGACGTAACGGCCACGAGCCTTCGTCCCGTGCAGTACGACCATGACCTCGGTGTCGGTCCACTTCTCGAGTTCGTAATCGCCGTGATCCCAGATGCTCACGCGCCCGCCGCCGTACTGGCCTTTCGGGATGTCACCTTCGAAGCTTCCGTACTCAAGCGGATGGTCTTCGGTATGCACGGCGAGATGATTCGTGGCCGGGTCTTCCGGGACACCCTTCGGCAGCGCCCACGACACCAGGACACCGTCGTGCTCAAGCCGGAAGTCCCAGTGCAGCGCCCGCGCGTGGTGCTCCTGGATGACAAACACCGGCCGGTCGTGTTCCCGCAGCGCGCGGGAGCCCTTCGTCTGCATCGGCTCCGGGGTCCGGGCCGGATCACGCTTCGCCCGGTAGGCACTGAGCGGGCTGTCCTCAGCCATGGCGGGCTTCTCCGGGGGCTGCGCAGGCATGGCCATCCTGGGCCAATACCCGCGAGCACGCCGGCTACGCCCGACGCCTCCCCGCCAGGATCGGGTCAACCGCCAGGATCGGGTCAAGGTCACCCACCGCGACTGCCGCCCAGGCCTCACCACCTACGGGGCATCCCACCTGTGCCGGATGGCGGCGTCGATGATCTGCCTGGCGAGGGTTTCGAGCCGCGTGCCGCTGTCGTCCGACATGGCGAGCATTCGGTCGAACGCCGCGGCTATGCTCAGCCCGGTCTGCGCGGCGAGCACGCCCTTGGCCTGCTCGATGATGGCGCGCGTGGCGAGCGCCCTCCGGATACTGCCGGCAATGTCGCCCGCCCCCGGATGGCTCATCTGGAGGACCGCGACCGTAGCGATATCAGCGAACGCCTGCACGATCTGGCGCTCCTCGTCGACGAGGCTTCCCGGCGAGGCGAAGAAGACGTTGATCGCTCCGATGACGAGCCCGCGCCACCGCAGTGGGCACGCCTGAACGGCCTGATAACCGGCGGCCGCCACCTCCGCGCCGAAGAGGGGCCAGCGGGCGACGATCTGCTCCGCCGAGGAGCAAGAGGCACTGGCGCCAGTGTGGAACGCGTCGATGCACGGTCCCTGGCCAGCCTGGAGTTCGTACAGGTCGAGTTCCTCGGCCTGGTGGCTGGACGCCGCCATCACCTCAAGCTGGCCAGATGCGTCGGCCAACATGATCCCAACCGTCGTGGCCCCGACCACGTCCGCGCAGTGGACGCACAACCGGCTGAGAGTCCCGACCGTGTCGTGGTCGACAACCAGCGCCGCCGCCGCGGTCGCCAGCGCGACCGCCGGGGCAATCACGGCGTGTTCCGGGCCGGCTCCACGACCACCTGCACGGCACGCGCGTAGCAGGTGTCCATGAGGGCTCCCTCGCTGGCACTTCGTTGGGTAACCGGGTTGTCACCCCGTGAGGTTCAGCTTACGCTTTGCCACCGCCCGTGCGACGTCGGTGAGATAGGCGCTGTTCGCGAATGCGTAAGACCGACCCGTCGAGTGCATACGAGCCGTGCTGAGCGGGGCCGGCTGGCTCGTAGGTGGCGATGATGACACCACTGCCTGTTGTGGTGCTGCGGGTGAGCCGCAGGGCGGCCGCCTGTGCGCCGTCGCGGAAGAGCTTCTTCCCGGAGCCGAGGTGCACGGGAAAGATGAGCAGGCGGTATTCGTCGATGAGGTCGTGTTCGATGAGTGTCTGGGCGAGCCCGCCGCTGCCGTGAATCTGCAGTTCATTGCCCGGGCTGCTCCTTGAGCTTGGCGACCTCGGCGGCGACGTCGCCGCCGAGAAGCCAGGAGTTGTGCCAGTCGGCGGAACCGAGAGTCGTCGAGGCTACGTACTTCGGCAGCGCGTTGAACTTGCTCGCGATCAGGTCGCCGGGGTCGGTGACGCGCGGCCAGTGGCCGCAGAAGATCTCGTAGGTCTTACGGCCGAGGAGGAACGCGCTGGCCTGGGCGAACCAGCCGGCCATGGCCGCCGCGAAGTCCTGGTCGCCGTAGGGGAACGACCAGCCGCCATGCTCGAAGTGGCCGTCGGGGTCTTCGTCTGGGCCGCCGGGGGCCTGCCCAGATACGCCGAACTCATCGCACGCGTCCGCTGGGCGCCGACCACCGGCAACTACCACTGACCCGCCAGCAAGTGATCGACTCGATCATGCAGTTGAGGATGGTGCCTGCTGTCAGGGACTGGGGCGTGGTTCCGATTGTGCCGCCGGATGAGTGCCCGGCCGGATCTTGCTGTCGCGCTCGCGGCGCAGTTCGACCTGGACACCGGCGTGCCGCAGGCGGCGGGCGTAGGCCTCGGATTCGTCGCGTAGCGGGTCGTGCTCGGCAGTGACGATCAGCGCGCTCGGCAACCCGGAGAGGTCGCGGGCGTGCAGCGGGCTGACATGAGGGTCAGACCATCTCATCTGGTCTGGCATCCATTGGGAGTTGAAGAACCGCACCAGGCCGGCGTCCAGGCCCCAGCCGGCCGCCTTCTCGCGCATCGAGGGCCAGTCGCCGGTGAGGTCGGTGTTCGCATAAAGCAGCGCTTGCAGGCGGGGCAGCGCCGCGGGGTACTCGTCGCGCAGGCGGAGGCAGGCCAGCGCGGCGAGGGTGCCGCCGGCGCTGTCGCCCGCGACGGCCACCGCGCCCGGCGCCTCCCCGAGCTCCGCCGGTGCCGACGCCACCCAGCGCAGTGCGGCGACGGTGTCGTCAACTGAAGCCGGCCACGGGTCCTCGGGCGCGAGCCGGTAGCCGATCGCGAGGACCGCGGCGCCGGAGCCGTCCGCGAGCCGTCGGCACATCCGGTCGTGGTTCACCCTGGTGCGCAGTATCTCCAGGAAGCCCTCTCCATGGCTGAGCTCATGGAACCGCTCCCGGTGCCGGCCGGGGTTGTCTTGCCGGAACCATTCTCGCCCACCAGCACGCTCAGGCCTGGGGGCAACTCCAGGCCCTCGCACAGCATCTGCTCCACTGCCGGGACAGTCGCAGGCCATCTGGAGGTATCGACCGGAGCGCCCGGATCGTGGCGGACCAAGCGGACCGCGCGACCGTCTGCCTGCCATCCCGGACTGCCGCCACTGGCCACCCGTCAATCATGCCGCGCCGGCCTGGCAAGCCAGAAAGTCACCCCAGCCAGTGACGGCGCACGGCCAAGCGGCAGATGAGGACCTCCACGCCGAGGCGCTGGGTGCCGACCGCTGCCAGCGGAAGGATGGTTCAGTGGTGGCGCTCATCGACGACCGGGGCTAGGGATCCGCGACCGCCCGGTTTTATCCGGAATCCTCGTGGCCCGGCGATGAGCCGGCTTGATCGCCTTGCGCGGCTTGATCGCCTTGCGCGGGAGGCGTGTCCGGGTCGGCTGGCCGACGGGCCATCCCGGCCACGGTCGTCAGGAGGTCGGATCTGCGTGCGCCTACCAGCGCCCAGGCCCGCGCGATGGCGAAGATGAAGAAGCCAATGGACAATCCACCCAGGCTGCTGATGTGGCCCAGGTTCCCGGGGGACCCGCCCAGCTCGATGCCGCTGGCCAACTGCAGGCCGTACATCACGAGCAGGACAATCGGCAGGGCCAGCTGGTCAAGCCGGACTCCTTCCTTGCTTTCCCGGTACAGGAAAATGATCAGGCCGGCCGTGGTGGACAGTCCGGCAGCCGCCAGGATGATGACCGCGCCGCTGAGGCTGGCTCCGGGCAGCAGGGCCACGAGCGCGATCACCAGCGTGTTGACCAGTGCCGAGAAGGCCGTACCCGCATTGACCTGGTGATCAGGGTTAGCGCTGGTAGCTGCCAGCTTCCCCGGAGAAACCGAGATGGCGACGAAGAGCAGCCCGGTGAGCGCACCAGCGACAGTCGCGCAACCACCGAAGAAGTCGTGATAGCTGACGGGAACCACTGGCCAAAGATACCCAGGGACCGCGGCATGGAGATCCGGAGCGCCGGAGCCGGGGCCTGAATCGTGCCAGTGCCTGCCCACCACGGCCGCGAAGTTAGCCGCCGGCCTGGGATGTCTGTCAGGAATTCACGATCGAGGGGTAGGGCGGATCTAGCTTCGTGAACGCGCCCGAGCGTGCCAGCGCCATGCCCACCCCGGCGAAGTCCTTGCGGCCGGCCCGGCTGGCGTCCAGCCGGATGCGTTTATGGCCGGGAACCTCGCACCGCATCGAGCCCCCGTACCTGCCGGATCGGTAGTTCACGATACGGAGATCCGCGAGCGGGACCGTGAAAGCCAGCCGCCTTGGCGTGCTGCGGAGCCGGGACAGCCGGTAGCAGATCACCCGCTGACCGGTTACCGCGACGTACATCGGGCGGGGCAGGAACTGGATGCCCAGTGCCAGAACAGGCAGGGCGAGGCCGATGACAGGACCGCCGGTCAGCGGGCCGGGCTGGCCGAACAGGGTCGCCAGGCCTGCCGCGGCCATCGCGAGTGCCAGCGCGAGAAAGGCAGCCGCACCCCAGCGTGACGGGTTGGACATCACCGCCGCGCTGGCGGCAACGTGCTCGCCAGGGTGGAGTTCGTGCCTGAGCGCTTCCTCTGCGCGCCGGTTAACAGCCGCCCTGTTCACGTCGCCGGTACCTCCCGTGCGCACCACCCGATGACGAAGGCTTCACGAGTGCATCACAGAAGCAGTATCCCGGACGGCTCACCGGCACCGCCATGAGTGGCAGGACCTGAACCGGGCCAGGGACCGCACGCAACGCCGGCTGCAGCCAAAGGGACGGACCTGGCGCCGGACTGACCGGTGGCTGGTCAATCGGCCAGCGAAGCCGCACCGGCGTCCGGCCAAGCGCGTCGAAGAACCCCGTCTCGACGTCCTCCCGTGGATGGCTGCTGCTGGTCAGCTGATGATGAAAACGCTGGTGAGGTCCGCCCGCAGTTCGGCCTGCCGGAACCGTGTGGACTCAAGCCGCAGATCTCACGCATCCCCCGAGATCATGGTAATGCCGGATAGGTTTCGCGCTCATCACGTACCCCACTCAGCAGGGGTGGGGCAGCTCCGCACGCCGGGGGCCGGCGATCGCGGTCGGCGCGAATCCGCGGTGTCTCGGCGCGAATCCGCGGTGTCATTGGGAGCTAGCCGGCGGAAGCTCCGTTGAAGGTGACCGTGACCTGCTGGAACCCCAGCGAGCGCAGCATGCCGGTGAGCATGGCGATGGTGTTCTTCTGAGCCTCGGCGCGGAGCGGGCTCTGCCGCGCGGCGGTCTCGATCTTCTGCTGCGCCAGGATGTAGACCTGCTGCTCGCTGTTCGGGTTGCCGGAGAAGAAGTTCCCGACCCGGTTCAGCAGCCCTTGCTGTTGCGCGAAGACGTAGGACTGCTTCACGTTGAGCACGGCCGGCTCGAGCTGCGCGTTCGGCAGCGTGATCGTCACTGTCTTGCGATCCGCCGACACATGGAGGGCCTTGCCCTTCAGCTGCGAGAAGTCAACGAACGCGATCTCGGTGCCCTGCCCGATGAACAGCGTCTCGCTGCCCTCCAAGAACGATGGCAGGTAGTTCGCCTTATGGTTCAGGTCCACCACCACCTGGAAGGCGCCGAGGGCCGCCTCGTACCGGCTCAGTGCCGTTATCGACTTGAGCAGCACGGGCTGGCTGCTGACCGAGGTGGTCTCACCGAACGGGTTCCGCAACTGCGGCAGCAGGTGCACCGCGGACAGCGCGATGACGAGCACCACAACGGCGGCGATCGCTGCCACCAGGCCCGCCAGTCGTCCGACTAAGCCGTGGCCACGCGGCATGCGCGGCACCGGTGGCTCCCTTAGTTCCTGCGTGCGTTCCTGCATGCGCGCCACCCCTTCCCTGCGTCGCAGACGGCCGCTGCGTCTCTCCCACTACCCGCGAGGCTCCAAGTGATTCATCCGCCTCCTGCCGGGTACCCGCGAGAATGACGGCACCGGTAGCCGCCGCCGGGCGCGCCCGCGCCTAGGCGTGGGCGGGCCGGCCGGCAGGATGCGCCCCCAGGAGGAGTCATGCGGCAACAGCGGCGGAGAGTGCGGGTCAGGGGATGCCTGCTGTGGCTCCTGGGACTGGTCGTCGTGCTGCTCGTCTTGTCACTGCTGTTCGGCGGCTTCCAGAAAGGCACCAAGGCGGGCGGCGCCGGTGCTCCCGCGCCGGTCTCGGTCACCGCCGGCCGCCTCAGCCGCTAAGCCGCAGCTCTGTCGGCGCTCCGTGGTGCCGGGGACAGCAGTTACCGTCCACCCTTCGCCCCGGCCGCGCTCTCTCCCGCCACAGCCGGGACCCTTGCGGCGGTGGCGCTCCCGTGGGCGGACGCCAGCCTTGTGGCAGCGTCCTCGGCGGCGCCGGCGATGGGCACTGCGTGGGTGTCATGAACGTACTTGCCGCCGCGCAGCTGAACAGCAGATCCGCCACGGGCGCCTGGCTCAGGCCGCCGGGCGGTCCGCCGCGCCGGCCACCTTGAGCGCCCACCAGACGAGCGGCCCCTGCAGCGGAAGCCGTGCGTACGCGATGGCTCGTCGCGCCACGCTGCGACGGCGCCAGTCGGCCGCCATCTGAACGTTCGCCGGGAAGACCGCGGCGAACAGCGCTGCGGCGGCCAGGCCCCCGGTCCGTCGGGTCCGCGGATGGGTGATCGCAGCCGCGACGGCGAGTTCCGCGGCGCCGCTGGCGTAGGTCCATGTGCGGGCCGACCCGGGGACCCAGCCCGGCACGATCGTGTCATAGGGCTGCGGCCTGGCGAAATGCGTGATCCCGGCGACGGCCAGCAGCGATGCGAGAGCCAGCGCGCTCCGTTGACCAGCAGGCACAGCGCTCCTCTATCCTCGGCACGGCCCGGCTATGGCCGCGGCACGGCTGGATGGGGCACGGGGCCGGGGTGCTTCGCGGCGAACCCGAGCCAGCCTCGCACGGCGTCGCCGTCAGCGTCCAGCAGTGGCGGCGCCAGGTCGTAGCGTGCCGGGGTGGCAGACATCCGGATCGGGTTCCGCACTGTCGGCACGTCACCGGCCAGCACGACCGGGTCCAGGCCGAGGCGCTCGGCAAGCTCAACGCCGCCGCGCACGTCGTTGATGGGCCCGCAGGGGATCCCGGCGTCGCTGAGAATGGTGAACCATTCCTGCGCCGAGCGGGCCGCGAGCCGCTCCAGCAGCAGGGGCCGCAATTGCTCACGGTTGTCGTTGCGCTGGCCCACCACCGCGAAACGGGCATCGTCCGCGAGTTCGGGCACCTCGAGGACGGCACACAGCTTTCGGAACTGGCGGTCGTTGCCGATCGCGACGATGAGATTCCCGTCCCCGGTGGGGAGCGGCTCGTACGGGAAGAGGCTCAGGTGGGCATTGCCCATCCGCCGCGGGACGACGCCGCCGGCGACGTAGGCGGAGGACTGGTTCACGAGCGCGGACAGGGCGGTGGACAGCAGATTCGTCTCGACGTGCTGGCCTTCGCCGGTGGCGTCCCTGTGGTGCAGGGCAGCGAGGACACCGATCGCGGAGTGCAGCCCGGTCATGACGTCGAAGACGGAGATGCCGGCCCGGTACGGCGGCCCGTCCGGGCTGCCGGTGAGGCTCATCAGGCCGGACATGGCCTGGACGAGCAGGTCGTAGCCGGGCAGCGAGGCACCGCCAGCGGCGCCGAACCCGCTGATCGAGCAGTAGATACTGCGCGGATTGCGGCCCGACACAGCGTCGTAGTCAAGGCCGAACTTCGTCAGGCCGCCGGGCTTGAAGTTGTGGATGAACACGTCGGCCCGCTCAGACAGCGCGCGCGCCACCGCGGCGTCGGCCTCATCGGCCAGGTCAAGGACGATGGAGCGCTTGTTGCGGTTGACGGACAGGTAGTAGGTGCCGGCATCACCGCGCAGCGGCGGAACCCAGTGCCGGGCATCGTCACCGTCCGGGCCCTCGACCTTGATCACCTCGGCACCCATGTCCGCGAGCAGCATGGTGCAGTAGGGGCCGGCGAGCACCCGGCTGAAGTCGGCGACGACGAGGCCGGACAGCGGGCCGGATGCGGTTTCGCGGGACTCGCCGAGTACTCCTGCGGGCATGCGCACTTCCCAACGCCACTAAGCGGACAGATGTCCGCCACTGTCCCCACGGCACGGCGTGCGTGTCAAGGCGGCTATCCGGCGGCGGGCTTGGCGGCTGGGTCCACCGTGACCTCAACATGCGGCCTGGACTGCCACAGTGCCCATTCGGCCGAGACCTCCCCCGCCGTGCGGAGCAGGCGGGGCAGATGTTCCCCGACGAGGACATCGACGCCGGTCTCGGCCGCGTGCACGGTCACGTTCATGGCGGCACGAACGGTCCCGTCGCCATCACGGACCGGCACCGCCACCGAGCGGATGCCCGGAGCGAGTTCCTCGTCAGCGAGCGCCCAGCCGCGTGCCCGGACGGTGCGCATCTCGCCGCGCACCAGCGCGCCGTCCCGGGGCAGGAAGGTCGGCAGCCCGGAACGGCTGGGCTGGGCGAGCGCGGCCTCGAACGCCTCCCGATCCAGGGCGGCCAGCAGCACCTTTCCCTGCGAGGTCCGCAGTGCGGGGAACCGGGTGCCGATCTCCACCCGCAAGGTAATGATCTTCGGGACGGAGGCCCTGGCCACGTACACGATGTCCGAGCCGTCGAGCTGGGCCATGGACGACGACTCATGGGTCTGGCTGACCAGGTCCTCAAGATGCGGGCGGGCGATCTGCCACAGCCCGAGCGCGCTCACATAGGCCGTCCCCAGCCGCAGTACTTGCGGAGTCAACGCGAACGATCCGCCCTCGGCGCGGATGTAGCCCAGTTCCTGCAGGGTCAGCACGAGCCGCCGCGCGGTGGGGCGGGCCAGGTCCGCGGCCGCGGCGATCTGGGTCAGGGTCATCCGGGGATGCCGCTCGTCAAAGGAGGACAGGACGTCGAGGCCGCGGGCGAGTGCCTCGACAAAGTCGGGACCGGTGCCGCGTCCAGCCATCGTGCGCCTCCTCGGGCCCCTACCTCGGACGTGACCCTTGACAACTGCCGAAATCAGCCCGCATTATGCCCGTAACGCCGCCTAGCGGACAACTGTACGGCAGGCTGATGACGGCGCAATAGCGATGAGCAGACTGCCTGGGCCGGACGTTGCCAGACGAGCGACGTGGCACATCGCGCCGGTCCCGCCGCTTCGAGGCAAGGAGTTCCGCACGATGGCGAAGCTCGTGGCGATCCTGGCCACAACGCACCATCCGTTCTACTACCGCACGAGCCAGCTGCCCGAGTCTGAGGCGCCCCCGTTCGCGGCGGCGTGGGTCAGCAAGGTCAAGGCGTACCGGGAGACGCTGGCCCGGTCCCGGCCGGACGTGCTGGTGATGGTCGGGTCGGACCACTTCCACCAGCTGTGGCTGGATAACATGCCGCAGTTCCTCATTGGCAACGCACCGTTCTACGACGCCAACTACTACAACGAAGAGCGCGAATTCGGCCTGCCCAGGCTGCTGCTCAAAGGCAACGAGGAACTGTCTGCCTACATCCTGCGTGAAGGCATCGACAAGGGCTTCGACCTGGCGTTCTCCAACGAGCTGCGGGTTGATCACTCCATCACGTGCCCGATCTTCACCGTGCGGCCGCAGAACGACCTGCCCATCGTGCCGATCTACACCAATATCTTCGCCCCGCCGCTGCCGCGCCCGGAACGCTTCGTCAAGCTCGGCCGGGCCATCCGGGAGATCATCGACGCCTGGCCCAGCGACCTGCGCGTCGCCGTCATCGGCACCGGGCACCTGTCCCTCGAACTGGGCGGACCCCGCCAGTTCGGCCCGCACGGACCCGACCCGGAGTTCGACGCCCAGGCTGTGGAGTGGATAGCGAACGGCGACATCGACGGCTGCCTGGCCAACGTCACCCTCGACAGCCTGCACGCCCCGGGCAATGCCACCCACGGGTTCATGGACTTCATGCTGGTGATGGGGATAGCGGGCTACAGCAAAGCCGACTACGCGGATCACCTCGACCTGTTCCACACGATGGAGGCCTACTTCACCTGGTACCCGAACGGAGCAGACGCGTGAGCGAGCTGGAGGGGCGCGGTGCCGCCTGGACTGAGGAGCGAGGGACGGGCGACGAGGGAAGGCGGCGCCTGAAGGCGCCCCGGAAGCGAGCGGGAGACACCGCGTGAGCAAGTACCTGGTGAACAAGTTCCTCTTCACCATCGACCGTGACCCCGAGCTCGTCGAGCGCTACCGCACCGACCCGGCGGGCACCACCACCTGGTGGGAGGCCGAGCAGGCCAACAGGATTCTCAACTGCCACGCCGGCGAAGCCTCCACCTGGCTGTCGTTCACCGACCACGAGCGCCAGGCCCTGTCCACACACGATCACGTCGCGCTCTTCGAGCTGGGCGCTCACCCGTTCCTGACCCTCACGCTATGGATCGCCATGTTCGAGCGAGACCACGACGAGCCGCTCGCCATGCAACTCGGCTACGCGGCCAGGCTCGCCCATGTGACCCTGCCCTACCCCGACATCAGCACCTGACCTACTCAAGGACGCAGCATGAGCAACGACGCACCTGCAGTGGAGACCGATGTCCTCGTGGTCGGCTCGGGACCGGGCGGGGCGGCGGCCGCGCTCTTCCTCGCCACGTACGGGACCCGGACCCTGGTCGTCACCAGGTACGGGCACCTGTCCGACACGCCCCGGGCCCACATCACCAACCAGCGGACCATGGAGACGCTCCGCGACATGGGCCTGGAGCAGCGGCTGATGCGCGAGGCCACGCCCTGGGAATGGATGGGCAACACGACCTTCTGCACGAGCCTGGCCGGCGACGAACTGGGCCGGATTCCGTCCTGGGGGACCGACACGCGGCGGCACCACGACTACGAGCTGCAGAGTCCGTGCACCATGCTGGACGCGCCGCAGACCATCACCGAGCCGGTGATGATGCAGGCGGCCCAGGCCCGCGGGGCCAAGGTGCGGTTCGACACTGAGTACCTGTCTCATGTCCAGGACGACTCCGGCGTCACGACGCAGGTCCGGGACCGCCTCACCGGAGCGGCCTACGCCATCCGCTCGAAGTACCTCGTCGGCGCCGACGGCGCCCGCAGCAAGGTCGCGGCCGACCTGGAGCTGCCGTTCGAGGGCCCGGGGGCGGTCGGCGGCGCCCTGCACATCATCTTCGAGGCCGACCTCACCCGCTTCGTCGCGCACCGGCCGTCGGTCCTGTACTGGATGCTGCAGCCGGGCGCCGAGAAGGAAGGCGTCGGGCTCGGCGTGCTGCGGATGATCAAGCCGTGGACCGAGTGGATGCTCATGTGGGGCTACGAGGTCGCCGCCGGCCCGCCCGAGATCACCGACGAGTTCGCCCGCGAGCTGGCCGTGAAACTGGTCGGCACCGAGGACTTCGAGATGCGGGTCACCTCTACCTTGCCGTGGACGGTGAACCACCACTACGCCACGACCCTGGCCGACCGGCGGGTGTTCTGCGTGGGCGACGCCGTGCACCGGCACCCGCCGACCAACGGGCTCGGCTCCAACACCTCGATCCAGGACTCCTACAACCTGGCCTGGAAGCTGCATCATGTGCTGGCCGGCCTCGCCGCCCCTTCCCTGCTGGAGACTTTCAACGCCGAACGCGCCCCGATCGCCCGGCAGATCGTGGAGCGGGCCAACCAGAGCATCGCCGACACCGGCCGGATCGTCGCCGCGCTGGACGTGGACGACACCACCAACGTAGACAAGCTCAACCAGCAGCTGGCGCTGCGCACCGCGGCCGGCCCGGAGGGCGAGAAGATCCGGGAGAGGCTGCGCGAGGCCATCGCCTACAAGGCGTTCGAGTTCGACGCGCACGGCGTGGAGCACAACCACCGCTACGCCTCGGCGGCCGTCGTGCCCGATGGCACACCGATGCCCGCCTTCACCCGTGATCCCGAGCTCTATGCCCAGCCGACCACCTGGCCCGGCGCGAAGCTGCCGCACACCTGGGTGACCCGGGCCGGGCACCGGGTCTCAACGCTCGATCTCGCCGGCCACGGCGCGTTCAGCGTGTGGACCGGCATCGGCGGCCAGGCCTGGGTGGACGCTGCCGCCGCGATCACGGCCGAGACCGGACTGGCGATCACCCCCGTCTCGATCGGGCCGGGGCAGCCGTTCGAAGACCCCTACGGCACCTGGGCCGAGCTGCGCGAGATCGAGGACGGGGGCCTGCTGCTGGTGCGCCCCGATCTCTACGTCGCCGCGCGGCATTCGATGGCGCCCGCCTCCGACGCGGCGGCCGAGCAGTGGCTGCGGCAGGCGCTGACATCCGTGCTCGGCTGAGTACATCCGCGGCGGCACCGAACCGCCTTCACGATGAGGTGAATCCTGATGAGCGCAGAGGCATCCAGCGCGGCCATCGCCGCAGGCCGGCCGATCGTGTTCCGCAACGCCACGGTACTGACCATGGACCAGGCGGGCGTGATCGACGGGGGCGACGTTCTCGTCATCGGGGACAAGATCGCGGAGGTTGGCCACCAGGTCGCCGCGCCCGACGGCGCAGTGCAGATCGACGCCAGCGGCGGGATCCTCATGCCGGGCATGGTGGATACGCACCGGCACATGTGGCAGACCGCGCTCCGCGGCCTCGGTGCGGACTGGACACTCACGCAATACTTCGTCTTCTACTACCTGACCTGGGGAAAGATCTTCCGGCCGGAGGATATCCAGGCCGGCAACCGGCTCGCGGCGGTGGAGGCCATCGACGCGGGTGTCACGACCACGGTCGACTGGTCGCACGGGCTGCAGACAGTCGAGCACGGTGATGCCGCCGTCGATGCGCTGCGGGCCGTGCCCGGACGGTTCGTCCTGGCCTATGGCAACCTGCTCGGCGCGCCGTGGGAGTGGGCGAACAGCGCTGAATTCAGGAAGTTCGTCGAGCGCCGATTCGGATCCCGCGATGACATGCTGGGCCTGCAGCTCGCCTTCGACGTCACCGGCGATCCGGAGTTCCCCGAGAAGAAGGCGTTCGAGGCGGCCCGCGACCTCGACCTGGCGGTGACGACTCATGCCGGGGTCTGGGGAGCCACCAACGACGACAGCATCAGGCTGATGTGGGAGAACGGCTTCATGACGCCGAGAGTCACCTACGTACACGCGGCCACCCTGAACGAGGACTCCTACCAGCGGATCGCGGCAACCGGCGGCTCAGCATCGGTGTCCACCGAGAGCGAGCAGAGCGCCGGGCAGGGCTATCCGCCTACCTGGCAGTTGCGCAAGCATGGCATCCCGGTATCCCTGTCGATGGACACCAGCGTCTGGTGGAGCGGCGACCTCTTCTCTGCCATGCGGGCCACGCTGTCGGCTGACCGGTCACGTGAGCATCTCGCGGCGCACGGACGGGGCGAGACCGTCGTGCACAATCACCTGCGCGCCGAGGAGGTAGCCCACTGGGCCACCATGGGCGGCGCGCGCGCCCTCGGCCTTGACTCACTGATCGGCAGCATCACGGTGGGCAAGAAGGCTGACCTCGTGCTAATCAAGAACGACGACTCACCGGCCATGTACCCGTTGCTGCATCCCTACGGCAGCCTCGTGTTCCAGGCCGGCCGCGGCGACGTGCACACCGTCGTCATCAACGGCACGGTGGTCAAGCACGCGCACCGGCTGGTGGATGTCGATCTGCGTGCCGCCAAGGACGCGGTCGGCCGCACGGTGGACTACGCACGCTCGACCATGGGCGAGGATGCCTGGCAGGAAAGCCTCACCCCCGAACTGCCCGCCACGCAACGGATTCCGAACCCGTACACCTACACCAGTTACGACGGTGGCGAAGCGCGTCACCAGGCCCAGCAGGATGAGCCCGCGCCCGGAGCAGCACCCGAGATCTGACGGGAGACCGCCCGCGCGGCATTCGATGGCGCCCGCCTCCGACGCGGCGGCCGAGCAGTGGCTGCGGCAGGCGCTGACATCCGTGCTCGGCTGAGCACACTCGCGGCGAACCAAGCCGCCATCACGGTGCGGCCACTCTTATGAAAAATTCATTAACGCGCCCGCACAAATAGAATGGCTTCGACGTCGGTCCCCGAGGCCCGCCCGCGCCTTTTACCGAGGTGGGCGGCGCCAGGGAGCAGCGGCGGGCGAGCCGCCTCGTGCTCTTCAGCCTCCGCCGGAGGAGACCACGGCGCCGCGCGACCCGCCCAGGGCCCGGCATGCGGTGAAGCGCGCCACCACCCCCGGTCCGCGGCGCGCACCTGCGCCCGACCGCGTCCGCGGCCCCATTCTTACCGGATCTTAGTCAAGAGATCGCAGGTCACGGCGAGTGGAGCGGCGTCGCATCGGCCCGGTTCGCTTGATGTGAATCCGCAAACGTATTGCTTACGTGAGCCGTAATGTCACCGCCCGCGCGAAGGCGCGCTGGCACGGTCAGTCCCATGGACGTGTACAAGCCGCCCAGCGGCTACCAACAGCACAAAAAGCCCCTGTATTCGATCCGGGGTGCGCGTTGCGGGCGCGGTGCCACTAATGGGAGGAAACTGTGACACGGTACAACTCACGAGGCACTCGGTCTTCGAGCTGGAAGCTCAAGGCCGCGGCCGGCGGCGCGGCTGTCGTGGCTGGTGTCGGCGCTGGCGTGGCGCTGACCAACCACACCACCACTGCAGTCCACGACAGCGCCTACTCCTACGGGTTCGGTGACAAGGGCTACGGCAACATGCTGAGCTCGGCCGTCACGAACCTGCAGATGGGCGGCGTCTCCTCGGGCGTAAGCCTGCGGGCACTCCAGGAGCTGGGCGCCGTCCGTGGCTTCGGCACCCAGTTCAGCGTGTTCCAGCACCACCAGCGGAGCATGCTGACCTTCGAGCGCGGCCAGATCGTGCTGATCACGCACCACTTCCTGGTCGTGCGGGGCCTCAACGGCCAGCTCACCATCTGGAAGCTGTCGGGCAACACGGCGGTCAAGAGCGTGGCCACCACGGCCGCGACCCAGGCGGCGGCGCCCGTCGCTGCGGTACCCGTGCTGACCACCGGCACGGCCGCTGCGGCAGTGACCGGCGCCATGCCGGTGACGACGGTGCTGAACAGCACCGCCGTCGCGGCACCGACCACCACGGTGGTCTCGGTGACCACCGGCACCACCACGGTCACGGTGACGATCACCAACACCCCGGTCGCGGCAACCGTCGCCCCGGTCGCCAAGGTGGTCACCCCGACCACCACCGCGGTCGTGCCGACCGCGGCGCTGACGTGGCACGGGCTGGCCGCGGGTGACCTCGTGTTCGTCGCCGGGTCGCTGTCGCACCACACGCGGACCGCTCAGCTGGTCCTCATCGAGGCGCTCGC
>OBLT010000543.1_pt1 | contig 24423 bp, 18 predicted proteins | sample 1518721 | NCBI WGS metagenome assembly OBLT01 (sample SAMEA3539307, study PRJEB22396) | soil metagenome | biome: tundra; feature: field; material: soil | place: USA | collected 2010-05 | depth 0.15 m | reverse complement strand
GTATTATTATATTCTCTGCGTATTTGTACAGATGGGTGCTTTTTATATAAGCAATAACAGGCCTGAGCGTACGCTTTTGGTTTTTGGATTGCTAGGCATGCTTTCTATGCTGGTTGGTCTGTTCAATACCGGAACAGTAGCAATTTATGCCTTTCTAAGCGGTGGATTGTTTTGTTCCATCATGTGGCCATCTATATTTGCATTGTCTATCGCCGGGTTAGGTAAATACACCACACAGGGTGCAGCCTTCTTGATTATGATGATATTAGGAGGCGGAATTATTCCTCCGATTCAAGGTAAACTTGCTGACTTTCTTCAGTCGAAAAGTGATATCGTTGGATATGGTATCCATCATTCTTATTGGGTTCCTTTGGTTTGTTTTGCCTACATAACCTTTTTTGCATTTATCGTGAAAGGCATTCTTAAAAGGCAGGGAATAGATTATGATGCAGCTATTGCTGAAAACGTGGAGGCAGCCAATCCTGAAGGGGCTCTTGATGGAGCAATTGCTTAAATATTAAGAACATAAAAGAAAAATAATATTATGGAACCACCATTGGAGTATGCTATTGGGATTGATATTGGCGGCACCAACACAAAATTTGGGATCGTGAACCACCGGGGTGAGATTTCACATCGGGGAGATATCAGTACTACCAATCATGTCAAAATTGAAAAATTTATAGACGATTTGTATGAAAACCTCCTGCCCGCAATCAAGGATGCCGGGGGCGAGGATCTTATTAAAGGCATCGGTGTGGGTGCCCCTAACGGCAATTATTATAATGGAAATATTGAATATGCCCCAAACCTGCCATGGAGAGGTGTTATTCCACTTGCTAAACTTATCAACAAGAGATTTAACAAGCCATGCATCCTGACCAATGATGCAAATGCTGCTGCGGTTGGCGAAATGATGTACGGCGCAGCCCGCGGAATGAAGGATTTTATTATGATTACTCTTGGTACCGGTGTTGGCAGCGGTATCATCGCCAATGGCCAGTTAATCCTGGGTCACGATGGCTTCGCCGGAGAACTTGGTCATACGGTTATTCGGCCGGGAGGAAGATTGCATTGGGGAACAGGCATGAAGGGCACACTTGAAACTTATGCCTCTGCAACAGGCATTGCTATTACAGCCAATGAACTTCTTGATGAAAAAAACAAAGAATCAAGTATTTTAAGAAAAATCCCGCGAAAAAAAATTGATTCCAAAGCAGTTTTCGAAGCTGCACAAAAAGGAGATAAAATTGCAAAAGAAGTATTTAAATATACCGGCAGAATACTTGGAGAAGCGCTGGCAAATTTTATTATGTTTTCTTCCCCGGAAGCTATTATATTGTTTGGAGGTGTTTGTAAAGCCGGTGATTTATTGATGAAGCCTGTAAAAAAACATATGGAAAAAAATTTACTTCCGATATTTCAAAATAAGGTAAAATTATTATTCAGCGAACTTAAAGAATCCGATGCTGCTATCCTTGGCGCGAGTGCACTTGTGTGGGAAAAAAAGTCTGAAACACCTGAATAACTAATGCAATTTTATAAATTGGAATTAGAAATCCTTAATGGGTTTTCAAAAGGCTAATCCTAAATAGAATTTCTCAGTTCCTCTTCCCATCGCTTTCTGCCCCAGCCCTTTAGAACGTGCTTATCTGAATGATAGGAGGAACGAACTAACGGACCGCTCTCGACATAGTCGAAGCCAATTTCATACCCAATCTGGCGATATTCCCTGAATTCATCAGGATGCACAAAACGATGGACGGGCAGGTGTTTTTTTGTTGGCTGGAGATATTGTCCGATAGTTACAACATCAACATGGCTTTCTTTCAGGTCATGCAGCGTTTGAATCACTTCTTCCTTTGCTTCACCGAGACCTAACATGATGCCGCTTTTGGTGCGCATGCCGTCCTGCTTTAATATCTGCAAAGTTTCCATGCTACGCCAGTATTTGGCCTGTATTCTAACGGAACGGGTGAGCCGCTCAACGGTTTCAATATTATGACTTACTACTTCTGGCGCCGCATCTATTATTCTTTGAATATTTTCTCTCTCAGCCTTGAAATCAGGAATAAGTGTCTCCAGGGTAGTTTGCGGATTAAGAGCCTGGATTGCTTTTATGGTATTATACCAGATTATGGAGCCTCCATCTTTAAGTTCGTCCCTGTCAACAGAAGTAACAACAGCATGTTTCACTTTCATAAGATGAATAGCTTCGGCTACCCGTTGCGGTTCATCCCAATCCACTTCAAGAGGGCGGCCTGTGGCAACATTACAAAAACCACAACTGCGTGTACAAATATTTCCAAGTATCATGAAAGTGGCAGTTCCTTCACCCCAGCATTCACCCATATTTGGGCAATTACCACTTTCGCAAATTGTGTGTAATTTATGGTGATCCACAAGGCCTCTTACATGTTTATATTCCTCACCAACGGGTAACCTAACCCGCAACCACGGGGGCTTTTTTTGCTTTGACTCTTCCTGTATTAAAATCTCTTCGCTCATTATCGGATAGTCTAATCTTGAAGAATGGTTGGATGAAATATAATTTGAAAATACCTATTTTCTTTTACCGAAACATATTGCAATAAATCCACTAAAGAAAAAATTCTTTTCCGGATTTTGTATCAAAATGGGAATTTTTTTCATGTAATATTCACCGGTTATACCTACTTCAATGGCAGAAACAATTTCATTATACCTGCCATAATCAAAGCGGAATGAAGTTTTTGCATACAACCCGGGTGTTACTGACAGATCGCTCCACCCTTTCCCAAAAGTAGGACCACCAACAATAGGTCCATTCAGGAAAAGAGAACTATCCGGTGAATTATATTTTACATATACAAAACCATTACCTTTTTCTACCTGGAGGTAATAAGGACGTAACAGTGAAAATGACAAACCGCCTCCATAATTAGCAGTTACATTTACTCCATTCTTGTTGGCCTTGTTGCCAAGGAGCATTTGCTTTTGAACACCAAGCTTCACGGGATAAACGAAATTTTCTTTGCCAAAAATAAATGGTGTGGAGTTTATATACGGATTCGATTGTTTCGTTTCTTTGGCTGCCTTTCTTTCGTTTATTTCAAACTGGTATAAAATTGATTTTTTTACAGATTTGGCTCTTCCCCATTCTATGAAAGCCCCATATCCATCGCTGGCAAGTTTAAGGCCAAAAACAAAACTTTTTTTGTAAGCTATAACCCCCTCTTCTTCCTCTTTTGCCATATTATCTATTCTTGCTTTCCGCTCCGCCTGAAGTTGTTGTTTGGTTTGCTGGGCAGAAGCATTTATTGAAGCCTGAACCAACCATAAAAAGAAAATTATTTTGCGCATGTATATTTATTGTGGTTTACTATTGTAAATTTATAACAAAAATACACAATGACTGCTTCAATAGTTTATACAGGAAATTTGCGATGCGATGCAAGGCACCTCCAAAGTGGAACAACCATTGAAACCGACGCGCCGACTGACAATCGTGGTAAAGGCGAAAAATTTTCTCCAACTGATCTGTTATGTGTTTCTTTGGGAACATGCATTCTTACCACGATGGCTATCAAATCTGTTGAGCTAATGGTAGATTTAACGGGCGCCATCGCAAATGTTACCAAACATATGCTAAGCGATCCCCGCAGGGTTGGCAAGATTGAGGTAGTATTGAACCTCCCTTCCAATGGCAATGAAGGAGACCGCAAGGTGCTGGAGAAAACCGGCAATAATTGCCCTGTAATGAAGAGCATTCACCCTGATATCGAAGCCGCCATCACTTATAATTGGGTTTGATAATTGTAAGAATATTGTAAAATTATTGAGTCAGATTTTGCTATAGATTTAAGAAAATTTTACAATTCAAATTTGAAGACATTTTAGTGCTTGGTTCACTTTGGGTATCTAACTTCTTTTCAACAATACATTTCTAATAGAACATTGCAGGCACCTTTTATCATCACAATATTCATTTTTTAATTGGATTAATGCCTGGGAATCGAAAGCATTCTTATTAGTAAATCCAATGTTTTCGAACCCTGTGGCAATTTCATTTTTTTTCGGTAAAGTTTGCTCCAGCCATTTGATGGTCATATTCCTGACCGATTCATTATTATAGTGCAGACCATATGCAAAAGGTACCGCAACGATTGTGTAGATCAGGATATTATTGATCATTTGGGTACCTGACTTTTTTTCTTTGCAGGGAGCAATTTCTTCAAAAACATAATGCCAATAGGTATTGGCTGTACCTGACAGCATTTTCTTCACTTCCAAAAAGGAAGAAGCATACTTTATTTTTGAAAACAAATGTGCACTTTCATGAAGAAGCATCGATAGTTGTGCCAGTCTTAATGTTGGGAAATTTGCCGGCCGCATCCTTAAAAATGCTAATTTCCCTTCGATTGTTTAATTGATATTTTTTACGGAGAAACCTGTATTCTTTTTGAAGCATAAACGGATATTTTTCACTGAATTGCCCATCGAGCAGCCCCGCCGTTCCCATTAACAAAGCTTCAATTTGTTGAATCATGTTTTTATGCTTCGTTAATATTGAAACCGGCAAATTTTTTACAATCTTACTGAATAAAATACTATTAATTTTCAGATCAAAATTCTCAGCAATCAGCCACCAGAAGGTTTCTTCCCAATGAAAATTGTTTTCTTTCAACATAGAGAAGATTCTTGCTGACTTCGTTTCCAATCTTTCTGTTACCAGCCTCAGCTTCCAATTAATAAGAATAAGATCATGTACGGGGAACATTTTTTTCGCATGGAATGAAATGTGATGCAGACATGAGCGATCTATATTTTTGCAGCAATAATTTAGAAACCCTGCTTGCAATTCAAGGGCAGGTAATATGATTTCGTTCCTATCTTCTATATCACAATCATTTTGCCAAACCACGTTAAGAATAATATTATCAAAATTTGAATCAACAGAATGCTTGTGAAGATTCCAATCAGATGATCGAATATGCAACTCAACATTGCCTGCCCAGGTTGTTTCTCCAATTCTGATTTTTGAATTTTTAAAATCCGGGCCCTGGTTACTATTATCGGATGCGGGATTTATGATCTGTACCAATTCTCCCGAAGTAGTCTGGTAATGAGATAGGTTGAAATATTGAGATTGCCAGATGTGTTGCAGTAAATCTTCCTTCAAAAACCCTGTTATTGAAGGAAAATAAAAAAAAATTATTTAACCTAATGCTTGCAACTCTTTAAGAACACGACTTACTGGCAGACCCATTACATTATAAAAGTCACCCTTTATTGAACCTATTCCTATAACTCCTATCCATTCCTGGATCGCATAAGCTCCGGCCTTGTCGTAAGGCTGGTAATTGTCAACATAATATTCAATCTGTTCCTCTTTTAACTGATGAAATTGAACATTCGTTTCATCAGAAAAAATAATTTCATTTGCCCCTTTTAAAATACAAACTCCTGTAATTACTGAATGTGATTTACCCGATAATGCATGTAAAGTTTTTATCGCTTCATCCCGGTTGCCCGGCTTCCCGATAATTTTATTGCCTGAGACTACGATAGTATCAGCAGCAAGGATTGGAAAATCAATAAATTCTTTCCTTTGCCGGATAATCAGGTCTTTCGAAGCCCTAGCCTTATTGCGTGCAATAAATCCGGCGATTTCGGGCGGCGATAGTCCGGGAGGATAAGTTTCCTTTACAGGCGCTACAATTATTTCAAAAGGAATCTCCGCCCATTGTAATAATTGCCTTCTGCGTGGCGATTGGGAAGCTAATATTATTTTTTTGACTTTATTATTATCCATTTCACTTAAAAGAAAATCATAGATAAAATGCCCGCAAGCATTACTAATTTAATAGCGTTACTTAATTTATGAAAATCAACTGGGGTATTTGCATCATATAATTTTCGAAGAATCCATGCAAGAGGAATTAAAATGAATAATAGAGAATATAAACATGCGAGCCACCACCCTAACTGAATCACGTAAATCAGAATCCCGGCAATTACGGCAATACATACGATCAGCCATACTGCTATAAAGACTTTTGTAACCTGCAAACCCCATAAAATGGGCATTGTTTTACAATTATGTTGAGCATCACCAGGCATATCTTCCATATCTTTTATCACTTCTCTGATAAGGGAGATAATAAATGCAAAGCCGGCATAAGCAAAAGAAAACTTTAAAAGGCCTTTCCATAATTGATTACCTGGAACTAACTGGAACCGATACTCAGCAAAAGTAATGACCATGATAACCCAGGCGGTGAGCAAGGATATTAAAATATTACCAATGAGTAGTTTCTTCTTAAATGTGGTGGAATAAAACCAAAGCGCTGCAATCGCAACGAAATTGAAAAGCGGGATATAAATGTTCTTGATTCTATATCCTACATAACAACTCAATAAAAATCCGCTCAAGGAAAGAAATATATGAAAAAAAATTGCCCATCTCCTTTTTACATATCGTCCGATTATAAGTCTCCCTGGCTTATTGATCAGGTCAATATTTACGTCAAAATAATCATTGATGATATATCCTGCCGCTGCGATGCATACTGAAGCCAAAACAAGCCAATAAAATAATGGCGTTGCGAGTTTCATTTTTTCAATGCCATATGAATAGTTTGCATATACAAACCGAATTACAAAAAACCTGTAAAGAATTTGTGTAAGCGCTATAAAGACCAGGTTGGGCCATCGTATCAGTCTAAAAAAAGCGGGTATTACCTTCATTCAGAAGAATTTACAAAAAACAGTGATAGCATTCAGGTCGCCGGAACGAATTGATCTTTTTTCCAGCCATTATTCAGTTTCAGTACTTTTTCAATTACATCTCTCACACATCCGTCTCCTCCATTGAAAGGCGAAATATAGGAACATATTTTCCTTATTTCAAACGCTGCATTAGCAGGGCAGCAGGCAAAACCTGAAATCAACATACATTCTAAATCCGGAATGTCATCTCCCATAAACAGGATTTCCTCAAGTTTATAATTATTTTTCACTACAAGACTTTTCAGGAAATCCTCCTTATTGCCTACATTCATGAAAACATCCTGTACGCCTAGTTTTTCCAGCCTTTTTGAAACAGGGTCAGATTCGCTGCCGGAAATTACGGCTACGCGATATCCGGATTTGACAGCTAATTGTAATGCATAACCATCTTTGATATTCATGCGTCGAAGCCAGGTTCCATCATTTTCAATCAGCAGACTGCCATCCGTTAATACGCCATCCATATCGAAAACAAAAGTTTTTATTAACCGAAGGCGGGACAATATGTTCATTGGTACCGGATAATTTTAAGTGAAGTGAAAAGTAATTTGATTTTCTTTCTGCTATTTGACAAAGCTACATTAAGGATCATATTCATAAATAACCAGGTGCATCAAAAAATAGATTTCATTTACCTTACTTTTTATCATGAAGTTTCATGATACTTTCAGAAAGTTTAAGGTAAAGGTATTTCAGATCTGGAAAAGAGGAAAGCTTTTGCAAATGACGGTTAATGGTAAAAATATCTTCCCTTATGGCAGGTCCTGTTTGTACAACATAAGGCGAATTATTATTAATCCGAAGGGTGACTTCATTGATAAGAGGCAACAGGTTTTTAAAATCGATTCTTTCTTTTGAACAAAACTCCTCGGTAACGGCGTAAAGGTGGTTGGTGAAATTTGAAGTAAATACTGCTGCAATATGATAATTTAACCGCTCACTTTCATTCGCCTGAATTACACTATCAGAAATTGTCCCTGCAAATTTCATCAATTTGTCTGTGGTCTCAGGAGAATTCCCTTCAACTAAAAAAGGAATTTTTGGAATAGTTGCAATTGATTTTGAAAGCGATTGAAGGGGATAAAGAACACCGCAATTTGAGGAAATCTTGCTAAAAATGTCTATTGATACGGATCCCGCAGTATGTACCAAAAATTTATTGCTAAAGGCGGATATATTCTCAATAGAAGAAAGCGCTGCATCAGATAGGGCTATAATATATAAATCTGCATGCGCAAATTCTTGTTTGGTTAGCGCAACTCCTTCCACGTTGTACTTTGAGGCCAATAATGAAGCATGATCAACATTTCGGCTGACAACCTGCACAATTTCATGGCCTGCCTTATGAATCAGCGCGCTCAAAACTGTAGCAACATTACCGGAACCTACAATTACTATCTTCATGAAATTATTATTTTTTTTCTGCTGGCAGCAACTACAATATATAAATATATCTTCAATTCCCCTTCGCCGGGTCTTATTATTTCTAAAATGATTAAATAATCATTTCAAGAAGTAATTAGTAAGTCTTTAGGGATATGCTTTTTACCTGGGGCAGTTGCGTAGTTAATCAGACAACATTTCATATCCTATTTCGTTTTTAAGATTCCATTTTTAATTTTTAAACTAATATTGCAACAATTGGATATATAATATTTTTTGAAATATTCTAACTATAAATCAAAGAATAATAGGACAAAATAAAAAAAATGGCGAAAAATTTATTGATAGTAGAGTCCCCTGCAAAAGCAAAAACTATTGAAGCAATTCTTGGGAAGGATTTTGAAGTAAAAAGTTGTTACGGGCATATACGCGACCTTGAAAAAAGCGATATGGGCATTGATATTAAGAACAATTTTACTCCTACTTATATTGTTCCACCTGAAAAAGCTAAGGTTGTAAGTGAATTAAAAGGACTTGCGAAAAAAGCCGGAGAAGTTTGGCTGGCTTCGGATGAGGACCGCGAGGGTGAAAGTATCAGCTGGCACCTCGCGGAAGTATTAAAGCTGGACCCCGCGACCACCAAAAGAATTGTTTTTCATGAAATAACCAAACCTGCAATTGAAAGGGCTATACAAAATCCAAGAACGATAGATATGAACCTGGTAAATGCCCAGCAGGCCCGGAGAATCGTTGATAGAATCGTAGGATTTGAATTAAGCCCAGTTTTATGGCGTAAGATTGGCCAACAGGGCGGGTTAAGCGCTGGAAGAGTCCAAAGTGTTGCAGTAAAATTAATAGTCGAAAAAGAAAGAGAGATTAATAATTTCAAGCCTGTTAGCAGTTTTAAGGTTGAAGCCTCCCTTTCTGCAACTGATAGTAATGATAAGAAGGTTTCATTCAAAGCTGAAGGAAGTAAATTCAATGAGGCGAAAGCTGCAGAAGATTTTTTGAAAAGTTGTATTGGTGCTAAATATTCTGTGAAAAACATCCAGGTGAAACCGGGAAAACGCTCTCCTGCAGCTCCTTTCACAACATCTACCCTGCAGCAGGAAGCAAGCAGGAAATTAGGCTATGGCGTTAGTAAAACCATGTTACTTGCTCAAAGATTATACGAAAGCGGAAAGATTACCTATATGCGTACCGATAGTGTTAATCTTAGCGATACTGCCATGAACGAAATTAAATCGGCTATTGATAAGAATTATGGTGCAAAATACCTGCAGGTGCGTAAATACAAAAACAAAAACGAAAGTGCCCAGGAAGCGCATGAGGCTATCAGGCCGACTTACATACAAAATAAGTGGGTAAATGATGCGGAATTGAACAGGTTGTATGACCTTATCTGGAAGCGCACCATAGCCAGCCAGATGGCGGATGCAGAATTAGAAAAGACAACAGCTACGATTAATATCAGCACAAATAGTGCTGAACTAACGGCAAGCGGCGAGGTTATCAAATTTGACGGTTTTCTGAAAGTGTATATGGAAAGCACTGACGATGATGACATGGAAAATGATGAGAAGAATGAAAGTCGTTTACCAAACTTAACAGGTGGACAATATTTGGATTTTAATCAAATGACCGCTACAGAAAGATTCACAAAACATGCTGCCCGATATACAGAAGCCTCGTTGGTTAAGAAATTGGAAGAGTTAGGAATTGGGAGACCGAGTACATATGCTCCAACAATTTCCACTATTATTAAAAGGAAATATGTAGAGAAAAAGGATAAAGAAGGCATCAAAAGAGATTACATAGTTTGGACCTTAAAGAATGATCATATCCACAAAAAAACGGAACATGAAATAACCGGTACCGAAAAATCAAAATTGTTTCCTACAGATCTCGGATTAGTTGTTACTGATTTTTTGAGCCAGCATTTTACCCAGGTAATGGACTATTCTTTTACAGCCAATATCGAAGAAGAGTTCGATGAAATTGCTGAAGGCAAAATGAAATGGAATGCAATGGTAGGTGATTTTTATGGCCCCTTTCATTCAGGAGTTGAACACACCTTGGAAACAGCCGAGAGAGCTGTTGGGGAAAGATTATTGGGAGAAGACCCAGCAACGGGCAAACCGGTTTTTGCCAGGATGGGTAAATATGGACCCATGGTTCAGATTGGTTCACCGGACGATGAAGAAAAACCACGTTTTGCTAAATTAAATCCCAGCCAGAGCATAGAGACAATTACACTTGATGAAGCGCTTGAACTTTTTAAATTGCCCTTATCATTGGGAGAACAGGAAGGCTTGGAAGTATCTGTAAATGTTGGCAGATTTGGTCCTTATGTAAAATGGGGTGAGCAATTTATTTCTATTCCCAAAGGAGAAGATCTCACCGATGTAGATTTAAAAAGGGCTATAGAAATCATTAAAGCCAAACAGGTAGAAGATGCCCCCATAGCAGTATACAACGGGAAGCCCATTACAAAAGGAAAAGGCCGGTTTGGTCCTTTTCTGAAATGGAATGACCTGTTCATCAATATTCCCAGGGCATTTAATTTCGATTCTATTACACAGGAAGAGTGCAATGAACTGATAGAAAAGAAATTAGAAAAGGAATCTAAAAGATATATCAGGCAATGGCCGCAGGAAAAAATTGCAATTGAAAATGGCCGGTGGGGCCCGTTTATCCGTTTTGGTAAAAAGATGCTGAAGCTTCAGCTAAATGGAACCAGCAAAAAATATACCCCTGAGGAATTAGCTGCTATAGAATTGGATGAAGTAAAGAAAATGATTGTTGCTCAAGAGCCAAAAGCATTTACGAAAAAAGTAATAAGGAAGAAAAAGAAATAGTTTTAGATACGTGCAGCTTACCTTATCTATTATGCAAGGTAGTTTCTTTATCCGTAAGGCTGCGCCAGATGTATGCTCTCCTTAAAGAAATATTCATTAGTAAACTCCCCAAAAATAAAATAACTGCTGATCCTAAAAGAGCTTCATTCATATATGGGATTGTGAAGTAATTTAAATTGCCGATAAGGGGATAAACTTTTCTAAACAAGGTTTTAGTTCGGACAGAAAAATTACATTATGGATTTGCAAGCTTAAAATCAGTAAATATGAAAAAATAAAACCCATTTTTAAGTAGGGCTAAAAAACAAGTGATTTCGTGAAATGATTTCTATTTCAAAATACAATCATGAGTGATATCACCAGAATACTCTGGCGCAGAGTATTCTGGTTTGTTGACAAAAAAAGTAAATCAATCATGATTCAATTTACCACGAATCATAATTAAATACTGATCAAATTTCATGAATACTTCAGGCGTTTTTACCCTAATATCATATTTACCGGGCACCGAAAGATTCCCAGTTAACCAATCCATAAAAAGATCACAACCCAAATTTTTACCTACAAATTCGTTCTTAGAAGGTATCGCCGATCCCACCATTTCATTATTTGAAATAGTAGTCAGGCCTAATTCAAAAGTATGCTCTAAATCCTTGATGGCATCCTGCACCTTCCCGGATTTCCAATTGAGATAACCAATCATAAAATAAATCTCAGCATTTTTCTGATCCATCATTGAAAGTTTATTGAAAATAGCTAATGCATCATTAGTTCGATTCTGGAACAAGGCGATTTCACCAAGCCGCAGATTTGGACTTAATGTTTCCTTGTTCAATTCATAAGCACGCTCGAAATACAATTTCGATTTCTGGGGATGGAAATAATTTGTATGATTCCCGCAAAAATACAAGTTGCCTAACTGGATAAATGCCCGTTCACTTTGCGGATTCAGCTCAGTTAATTTTCCCAATGTTTGTTGAGCTTTTTCAAAATTATCCGCTTTCATATACATAATACCAATGTAATACAATGCGTCTTCGTGATCAGGATTCAATTTGAGGGCTTCCTGGTAGTCTATAATGGATGAATCTGTCTTACCCTGCAATCGGTATTCGGTGGCCCGGTTGTAATGAGCCCAGAATGTTCGTACAGAATCGGGCATTACTGCTCCAGTTAAAGGGCCACCTGAACCGGGATGATGCCGGTATTTAACTATTGTTATGGCTGCAAATGCAATGAGCAGGATTACAGCTACAAGAATAAATTCTTTACGTTTCATAATGTCCTATCTCACGAGAATGTTCTTTAAATTTTTAATCATTTTTACTCCTTCAGTTATTTCTATGCGTTCATTTACGGGTATATTCAGGAATTGCTGATTAAGTCCGCTAGGCCATCGAATATCAAGCGTATCTACTTTCAAATATTTTGCTAAACCAAAATGTTGTGTCAGACTATTTTGTGATAAGTAGGAACTCTGATTATTTACTTCCCGAATTTGAGATACGTTACCACTTACGATCCTTATTCTGGCACCGATCGCCGAGCGGTTACTTTTAGTGCCCACCAGTTTTAATTGCAGCCAGTTATTCTTATTACCACCATCATTCCTCAACAGCACTCCTTCCCCCCCATTATTTACTATAAAAACATCAACATCCCCGTCATTATCGTAATCACCAAAAGCAGCTCCCCTGCCTACATTTTCATAGGACAGGGCCTCCCCGCTTACTGAAGTTACTTCTACAAATCCTTTCTCAGGTCCTTCATTCCAAAACAGACGATTTTTCATTGGAACTAAATATTTAGGATTTTCCTCCTGTTGGTCAGTACTACCATTAACCGCTAATAAATCAAGGCGGGTATCATTGTCATAATCAAAAAATGAAGTGCCCCATCCCACATCATCTAATGAAACCTGGCCAAGTCCATACTTATCTGCCTCATCCTCAAATTGAAGTGATAGCCGGAAATTTGATATTTTACCCATCGTATTAAGCTTGTTAACATAGAAACCATTTGGTTCGGCAAGCCAATGAGTTATAAACAAATCCATATTTCCGTCATTGTTCCAATCTCCAACTGCCAAGCCCATGGAACTGCGACCATCAGCTACGTGCGCAGGATGACTCACTTCATCAAAGGTTCCATCGCCCATATTGAGATACAGCGCATTATCACCTACATCATTAGCGACATACAAATCGGGCCAACCATCGTTATTAAAATCACACCATGAAGCAGAGAGACTCTTTCCTGTAGGATCAGCCACTCCCGCCTGAATGGCTAATTCCGTGAAAGTTCCATTTCTGTTGTTGTGATATAATAAGTTACGCTGGGGAGGAAAAGACAAAGGATTAATATCGGGAGGTTCTTCATTATTTTCCCTGCTCAATGCAGGATGTTTATCCATTTGGCTGTACTTCACATAACCGCACACATACAAATCCAGATAGCCGTCCTTGTCATAGTCGGCCCAACTGGCGCCAGTCCAGAATCCATCCTTTCCTCCCAAGCCGGACTTCATCGTTTCATCCGTAAAAGTGCCATTTCCATTATTATGGTAGAAAATATTTTTTCCAAAAGCAGTAATAAAAATATCCGGGTAACCATCATTATCCATATCTGCTGCCGCAACCCCCATTCCGCATCCATGAAAATTTATCCCGGCTTTTAGGGTTACATCCGTAAATGTGCCGTTCCCGTTATTATGATAAAGTACGCAATGTGCCGGAGACTTTTTGACCTGGTCTTGGGTCATTGTCAGGGGGCCGGCTTCATTCACTATCAATAAATCATCATAGCCATCCTGGTCATAATCAACCCATGCCGCACCAGATCCCATATCTTCGGGCAATTGTGTGCTCCGCTCGCCATAAAAGTGCTTGAAATGTATGCCCGCTCTCTTGGTAATGTCCGTAAAGGTTACTTCCGGATGATCTTTCGGAACGGGCTTATATAGTTCCGCCGTGACACCCTCGACAAGTTCTCCGGGATTATAATGCTTTACTTTTTCCTTCCTCAAAAAAAAAAGTATCAATACCACTGCAGATACAGCTGCTACTATACTTGTTCTATGGATCGATCGTTTTCTCCTGGAAATAGACATAAGTATTACAAATGGGAGTAATAAGGTTTTTTAACAATTATCTTCTTTTGATCACTGGATATAACAGTAACCGGAGCTGTGATATCTGTTTTGCCATTGTCCGAAAAAAAACGGTTAAGCACAAACTGGTTGAATTTTCGGTAGCACAATTCAGCATTAACATACAGCGTATCGCTAATTAACTTTTGAACTCGTGTCCCTGGTTTATAAATGAAATCATAGTTTAACTTATCACTAAATCCCGGATAAAGTGACCGGCTGAATTTTACGCCTACCAGGTTCCACAAATTATGCCTGTCGATGTCGCTCCCGAACTGATCAACGGGCTGTGCTCGATAGATAATGGATCCTGGTGGAATGAAGTGGTGCTGATCCAGAACACCGGAAGAATACACTAGATTACCGTCGCCGTCTTTTACAGTTACCATAACCCACGCCTGAATCAAATCCAGCGGACCGGTAGGAAAATTATGCCCGGATTTATTGTTGGTGACCGTTACATTTATCCCTACTCCTTGACCTGCTCTGACAGTATCGGGAGTTTCTAATTGAATAGGAAGGACGGGACCATTATGCCATTTATTTTTAATTTCCGGAATCTGTATTTCTCCCTTCATCCATTTTTCTACCAATTCTACTTGTTTTTTACCATCCGGAAGTTTCAATAAGGTCGGCATGAACTGGTTACCGCCAAGGAATCGATGGCTCCTGTGCAAATTATCATTAGATGTTCTGTTATAATCCGCCAAATCTCCGTTAGCCGGATCAAATGCAGAATCCAATGGCATATGGCATTCGCGGCATTCAATAGTTCTTGTAGGTTCCCCAGGATGATTCCAGTGACTTTTTCGCCAATTATCATATTGGTTCTGCAACTGTACCGTTCCCACACCGTTTACTTGTTTATCAATAAATTGTTTATGACATGAGCCACAGAATTCCGGCGTCTTTAAAATTGTTTTATTGAAACTCGCTACATGGTATTTAGGATAAGCACGTATGATAAAATCGCTCAAGAATTTGGCTGCTTTTCCTTTTTCCATTTCAAACATATAGGGAACCCGTTTGGCAATCTGATACTGGGCATTCCCCTTAACATCAACTTTTGTTATAGAATGGCAACTTACACAGGATATTCCTTCATCCAATCCCATCGGATTTGTAAGTTTAGTATCATCCAGATTTTTGGAACCGGATAACAGAGAAATGGGATCATGGCAACCACCGCAATACCGTGTCGATGCAGGACCTTTTTCAACGGCCATGGCATGCTGAACTACGCGAAAAGCCGGATCCATGGCAGAATAGCGATGAGCGTTTGCTTCCCATTCATGACCTATGTTGGTATGGCATCCACTGCTCTCACAGGATTTCGAATTACCCATAAGCTGGGCATCAATAGCATGACCATCGGTTGTCGTGGCAAGGCTGGGTTCAAATGGTTTATTCTTCCCATAAAGAAACTGGTAATCTGCGGGGAAATTATTATGAAATTCAACCGGGTTATAAGCATAAATAAAAAGAGCCACAAAGGCCATTAGTAGAGCAATTACAAAAAGAACCCGGAATCCAAATGCTTTTTCTGCTTTGATGAGTGAATTTACTTTTTTCTCTTTAGTGGCTCTAAAATCCCGGATAATTAATAATCCAATATGGGGCACCACTGATAACAGAAAGGCAAATGTTGCAACTATGTGAATCTGATCCCATAAATAATTTATTCGGGTTAAGAATACCGCTTCGTAGGTTAAGAGAAGACCGGTTATGGCCGCTCCAACCGCAGTGACCATAGCGATATAGCCTATTAGTTTATGCTGAGTCAGCTTGTTATCGCGATACGATAACCAATGCCGGATTTGGTAAATGATATAAGGTATTACTGCGACCAGCCCCACGGCTGTATGTATCACCACAAGAGCCTGGGTAGTTATACTGAAAGAAACCAAGTATATAACTAACCCGGAAATCAATTCGAAAAACAAAATGCCAGCCACCCACCTGGTTAGCGAACTATGCCATTTTTCTTTATGTGACTCCATAAAATAAGTAATTTTAATTATTAATTAAGATAAAAGACTCCTTTGTCTTTTAATTTAAATATCAAACTTAATCCATCTTTTTAACAATACAAATAAATATTTTCCTTTTTCACATTTTTAAATCCTTTTTGCATTTGTATATCTAAAATATCTACCGACCAATCCCGATTAATCTGGTTAATCTCTAACCCATTTAGCAGGGAGGGATACACTTTGCGCCCTGTACCAGCCTATCTTTATGGGCTTTTTCTTTTTGCAGGAAATTGCCGAAGGAAATAATTTTTATTGTATGGAAGGGCTTTTCCAAGAAGCAACCAGACAAAAATAATTATCGTTATTAATACAGTGTTAAACAGTTCAGAAAAGGGATATTAAAACATCATCAACTTAGAAATAAACCGGATCTTAACGCAAGCGAAAGAAGATTATCCTTAATTTTACGGCCTATATTTACGATTCTCCCACCTTAATTTCCAAAATGTTTCCTTTTTTTAATTCCCAGGAAAGTTATTTTAAAATCTTCTTTACTTATTGTGTTATTCTTGCACTGGTGCAGGTTTTAGGAGGTTGCGATACGAAAGACAATAGCAAAACAACTAACGGTGATCCAAAAGATTCGGCTATGGTATATCTATCCCTCAACCACCTTGAAGAAGCTGAAACGGCTTTTCAAAAGGCAATAAAAATGGAGCCGAACGATGTGTCCAGCTACATCGGTCTCACCCGACTCTATCTTCTGCAAAAAAATTATGATGCTGCGGAAAATCTGGATAAGACAGGATTGAAAATTAACCCGGATAATGTAGAATTAAAGTTGCTTTTAGCCGAAATATATGATTTAAAAAATGATGACCAAAGCGCTGCAAGACAATTAAAAGAAATACTTGAAAAAGATCCTAAGAACGTAAATGCCTATTATAAATTAGCAGAGCTTGATAACTCCGGTTCAAACGAAGGATTAAGAAAAAATTATTTGCTGAAAGTACAAAGCCTGGTGCCTGCCAATATTGTGCCGCGCCTGCAATTAGCGGAACTTTTAGCCAGCGAAGGTAAAACTGATTCTTCCCTATTCTATCTGCAAAGCATAAAAAAAATTGCACCTGGTTTCTCTAACGCAGCAGAAACATCCTATCAAAAAGCTGCTTCTTTATTGGATGGTAATCAGCCTGCCCTTGCTTTAGGTTATATAAAGCAGTTCCATGAGCTGATGAAAATCACTCCTGAATATGCATCAGGAAATGATGATATTGAAATTCCGAAAATGATTGCCGGATATTTTGATTTCGACACCAATATATCTGTTTCAAGGTTTGATACTATCCAGGCATCCAATGCGAATAAAAATAGTTCATTTGCGGTGCCTTTAAAGTTTAAAGATATTTCAGAAATACCAGGATCTACGATTGGAAACAACGCAAAAGCTGAAAGTGCAGTATTGGCTGTTGCTGATTATGATGCAGAAGGAAATATGTATTTGTATTCAAGTTATCTGACGCCAGGTGCCACTTCTTCCAAATGCTACTTGTCAGTCATCCAGATGGGGTCTTTCAAAGAATGCACAGTTACGGGGGGAATTGACCATACAGGGCAAGATTTAGATGCCACTTTTGCTGATTACAATAATGACGGGTACCAGGATCTTTTTATTGCTACTACAAATGAAATTATCGTATACAAAAACAGAGGAGATGGCACTTTTTCCAGGGTAACGGATGATATTGGGTTGCATAACGCGGATAATGTAAGTAAAATTCTGTTTGCAGATCTTGACCAGGACGGTGATCTTGACATGTATGTGGCCCGAAAGGGAGGAAACAAGTTTTTTCGAAATAATGGTGACGGAACTTTTACTGAAAACGCAGCTGTCATGGGTCTAACCGGTGATAAACAAGGTACAATGAATTTGGATTTCGGTGATTGGGACGATGATGGAGACCTCGATATTGTTGGATTGAAAGAAGATGGCAGTATAGAATTATTTAATAATGACCGGCATTCAAATTTCAAAGATATTGCTGATGCTGCGGGACTTCAGAATCCAAACTATAAAGGCTCAGCTATTTCCCTGGGAGATTACAACAATGATGGAAACTTGGATATAATAATTGCCGGAGGATCTGGCGATAAATGTACATTGCTAAAAAATGAGAATGGACATTTCCTAGATGACTATAAATTGTCGGCACAATTAAGCAGTTCACTGAAAGGGATCAAAATATATGATGTTGCCTTTGTAGATTATGATAATGACGGCCACCAGGATATTGTGGTGGCAGGTGTTAACAGGGATAGCTCCAAAAGAGGGGTGAAATTATTTCACAATGATGGCATAAAAGGATTTAGTGATGCCAGTTCACTGCTGCCTGAAAATGTGATGCAAGCCTACCGTATTGCAATTGCCGACTTTAATTTTGATGGCGATAGGGACATTTTCTTCTCCGGTCCAAAGGGTGTCCGCCTAGAGAGGAATGACGGAGGCAATAACAACAATTATGTTCAGGTTCAACTTACAGGTCTTTCATTTGGTAATAGTAAAAATAACAGATTGGGAATTGGAGCACAGGTAGAGTTAAAATCCGGAGATTTATATCAACTGCAAACAGTTAAGGGGCCTCTAACCGAGTTTGGCGTCGGTTCAAGAACTAAACTAGATGCTTTACGTATTATTTGGCCAAATGGAGTTCCTCAAACCATTGTCGATCCAACTCGTAAGGAAAGAATGCTGGAGGAAGCAAAATTGAAAGGCTCTTGTCCTTTTTTATTTACATGGAATGGGAAGAAATATGAATTTCTTAAAGACATGTTGTGGAGAAGTGCGCTGGGCATTCCTGTGGCCATTCATGGAAAGGATACCACTTATGCTTATTCGAATCCCTCAAAAGAATATCTGCTGATTCCCGGGGAAAAGTTAAAACCTCGAAACGGCCTTTATACCTTAAAGATTACCGAAGAATTATGGGAAGCTGTTTATTTCGATAAAGCCGAACTCATAGCTGTAGATCACCCTGATTCAGTTGAGGCATTTGTTGATGAGCGCTTTGTTGCACCGCCTTACCCTGGTAGAAAAGTTTACCTGGTATCCCATCCGCAGTTACCCGTCTCCGCAGTAGATGAAAATGGAAATAATTTGTTGCCGAAAATCAGCAAGTATGATTTTAACTATGTGTCGAATTTTTCATTAGGGAAATTCCAGGGAGTTGCAAAACAACATGATTTGATTTTAGACCTGGGAAAGAAAGTGCATGGAGACAGCTTATTGCTGTTTTTGAGGGGTTGGGTTTTTCCAACGGATGCCAGCATCAACACAGAACTTACGCAAACTAAAAACTACCAACTTCAACCCCCTTCTTTGCAGGTAATCAATAAAGAAGGGAAATGGCAAACCGTCATTAAAAATATGGGTTATCCCATGGGAAGGGATAAAATGGTTATTGCGAATCTGTCGGGGAAATTTTTAAAACCTAACGACAGAAGAGTCAGAATCCGTACTAACATGCAAATTTATTGGGATCAAATATTTTACTCAACCGGAAAGGTTGATGCTCCCGCAAAAATGGAGGAATTGAAAATGGCAGGAGCCCAATTAAGTTACCGGGGATATTCAGCTTCTTACGATAAAGGCGGACCGTATGGCCCTCAGTGGTTTGATTATGACCATATAACCGATGGTCAAAAATGGAGAGACCTGACAGGATACTATACACGCTACGGGGATGTGTTACCCCTGCTGCAGAAGGCAGATGACGAATATATTATTGCAGATGGAGGTGATGAAGTAACAATTAATTTTGACGCCGCACACCTGTCTACATTACCTAAGGGCTGGAAGAGGGACTTCTTGATTTATACCGAGGGCTGGGTAAAAGATGGTGACCTGAATACAGCTTATGGGCAAACAGTGGCCCCGCTTCCTTTTCATAATATGCCATCATATCCTTACGGTAAAAATGTTACATATCCTCAGGATAAAGCACATAGAGAATATCAGCAAAAGTATAATACCCGCAAGGTAACTACCGATGAATTTAGAAATCATATAAAATTCGGCACTTTTGGAAATGCATCTGAATAAATTGGTTCAGGTTCAGTGGAAGCATTAAGCAATTTATATCATCACTGCCGTATGACGATACATGTTTTTGAAAGTGGGTTCCATCAGGCCTACGGTATTAAAAGGGCGTATCCTTTCCCTTACGATATTTGTAAAAAAATTAATATCCTCGAGGGATGGCTGATGGTCAGAAATTATTTTCAATAAATCAGCATACGTTTTTCGTACCATATTCCTGATAGCGGGGTCGTCAGCATTTAAGAAATATCCCGGTGATTGATTTTGCATTCGTCGCTGCTCATGGGCAATCGTCGAAGCAAAATACAACATCGACCATGCTTTGAAAAGTTCAAAGTGAGCCATTGTTTTATAACATCCTGCAACGAGATTATCTATTAAATTCAATTCTTCAAAAACAGCCTGCTCATATTCTTTTAAGTTTTGTTGCAGCAATTCGTAATTACCCCAAAACTGACTGATGGTCTGGATAATATTTTCTACCCCTGAAAGCGTATGAGCAATGCCGGAACTAAACAGCGGGTCTACAAATCCTGCCGTATGCGGAAGGGCTACCCATCCCGGTCCGAAGCAATGCTTTATCCTCCTTTGTAATCTTGCCGAACGTATTATTTTCCCCGGCTCACCAGCCAGTGAAGCATCTTTGATGATATTATTGATAGAAGGATACTTTTTCCGCATATCATTCCATATCTCCTCTGTTGGCAACTTTGAATAAAATTGTTCCTGATCATCAAGCACAAACCCCAAACTTGTCCGCTCATCATTAAACCGAAGCATCCACAGCCATCCTTCATCCATGATATGGTGCAAGGCCGAATGATCAGGATCGTAAGGGAAATCATCTGAAGGGAAACCTGCTTTTTGAAGTATATCTGTCCATCTCGGAACATGATTGAAATGAGAAAATATTGCAAATGAATTCGTCATAAAACCGCCGGGTGAAGATTCAATTCCCATCAGCTTATTTAATAACCCGCTACTACCGGTAGCATCTATAAAAAAAGAAACATGAATAATGTTGTGTTCATTATATCGGTTAACCTGAAATTCCCATGAACCGTTTCTTTTTGCCGAAATAATTTCAGTAATATCAAAGTAGTCAATCCCGGATTGTTTTACTTTGTTTACCAAAAAAGAATCAAAATCGGCGCGCAACCAATTAGTGTCTGATAGCATATCGCTGATACTTGCAGCAACTAGAAGTTCATTTTTATGATTTTCGTCTGTAGTAAAATCTTTTCCCGGGTAGTGTTTGAAAAAGCTGAATCCTCTTTTGATTCCACAGACTATTTCAGGGTGAGATTGCTGCCAGCTTCCATACCGGGAGAAATCGTGCAACCAGGACAGTTTGTATTTCGATGCGAGGTTGCGTAATATCATATCGGCAACAGGCGTGGAAGATTCTCCGATAGTAAAACGTGGATGTTGTCCCTTTTCCAATAAACAAACTTTAAATCCAAGATTATGCAATAACAATGCAGTGAGCGATCCGGCAAAACCAGCGCCTGCTATCAAAATATCATATTGATTACTACTGGTTTTATGCATGGCTAAACTGACAGCTACAGGCTATCCGTTGTTGAAATTTTTGAGTCAGATTTATATGTTCTAACCGATGTTTTCTTGCTTGGAAACACTGATTGCAATTGGATAGAAAAGCAATATCCCAGGTGTCTACAAATACCCGGCCCTGCCTTAGGCCAAGGGCTTTTTCAAAAACCTCTTCCAAAGCATACAAGGTTGGTGGAACATAATATCCCTGCTCCCGGAGCGCTTCCATCATACCATTGCCCGGCCGCGTTGGTATTATGGAACAGCAACCAACTCCGCATTCGAAAGCGAATTGAACAGTTTTAATTGTCCATTGAATGTTTTCCTGTTCATCGGTAAGAAAAGGAGGATTTAACAAAACAAATGCACGCATGTCTATTCCATGTCTTGTTAACAAAGCAGCAGCCTTTTTAAAATCTTCGGGAGTTAAATGTTTAATAAGTTTAGGCAATACTTCGGGATGGATGGTTTCAAGTCCCATGGCTACTTCAAACTTTCCATTTAGCTTTTCTTTAAATTCTATGCAGGCTTGCCCACAAAGTTTCGGATGATTTTCCACTATTACCCTGTGAAAGGACTGCAGCCGTTGAATGATTCCCGGGTAATCTGAAGGAGGAATGGCTTTAATGTCTAAAAAGTTACCATTATTGTACAGCTTAATCACATCTGCTTCGGGCAATCTTTCTAAAGCATAATCTATCTGTTTTAAAATAGCGCCCCGGGGCGTGTCACCGCTCAGCGTGTTTTTCCAGAGGTCACACATCAGGCACTTGAAAGAGCATTCTTTACTTGTAAGAAAAATCGTATTTATCCGTTGTAAATTACCGTCCTGATCCGGCTCCTGTTCATGCAGAAAGTGGTACGGGATATCTGGATTTACTAAGTTCCTTGCAGGGCGAAGCTTTTCTATTTCATGAATGTCGGGCATAAAGTGAATTGAAATAGGTGCGATATACTGTTTCATCATCGGAAAACATTTCGCTAAATGTGTTTTCTCCAACTGCACCACGTTGGAACCTGCGTTTTTCAAACACCGGCATATCGAAACCTGTAAGGGCTTTAATTCCTCTCTTGACAATTTCTCCCTTCAGCGCATACAGTTCTTCCTCTTTCCAATCGGTCAATGCAATAAAAGGAATCCCTTCCGATACTTCAATAACATTAGGTAATGCATAAGGACTAAAGCCTCTGAATCCTAAAAGGCGTGATGGTGCATATGAACGTACATGCCCCCTGCTCTGGCCACCTGTATAAGTAAGTGAGTGTTTGATTTTATCCACACCCCAGCCCTCCTGGTAAAGCATCGTATTATTTAATACACTGCGGATTGTAAGTTCTGTATTTTCGGCTATGGGATAATCTTTCAGGTTTTCGTCGCCCCCGTCTCCATCAGCAAGGTATTTCCATTCAGGATACAGTTTACGTATTTGTTTACATAATGCCAGGGCCATCGTTGCTGATTCAATGTCAAGCGGCTTGTAATCTTCTACCACCTTAATAGCAGCTTTATAGTCGATCACCGATTGTGGTACATCAAGTACTTCCAGGAAAATGGACAGACCCAACTGATCCAAAAACTGGTGAGCCTGTTCTGCATCCGGGCCATTATTTACAGAAAGAGTAAAGGCTTTTAAACGTTGAGGAGAAAGACCAAGCTTTAACATAAGATGATACAGTACCAGGAAAACCGAGCCACTATCAATGCCTCCTGAAAATAATACCCCGATCGGTTCAGTTTCCGGAATTGATTTTAACCATTTCTGGCATTCCTTAGCCAGCGCTTCCATATAGGTCTTACCGATTTCATCCAGGTTATTGGTTAAGCTATTTCTTTTAGGTTCAAAAAAGCGGGTATAAACCGGGTTCGGATCGGGGCAGCCCACCACTTCTAACCGCACCATAAAATGAGCAGGTACCATTCTTGTATAAGAAGGATGGAATTGGGTATGAAGGCCTTTTGTTTTTAGAAAATTGTAAATTTCGTCTATGCGCTCAGCTACAATAAGCAGTGGTCCGGATGTTTGTTTGGCCAGGAAATATCGCATCGGCCTTCCGATGGAACGGGCCATGAATACATGTTGACCTACTTTTTCTACAATGGCAAATTGTCCTTCAATTTTTCGAACTCTTGCTGCATCACCTGAAATTATAGCCTCCGAAACTTCCTCCGTTGTCATATTAAAAATGATGTTGTTATTATAATCAAGCAGGTTTGCAAAGTCATTGACAGGTTGTGATGAATAATTCATTTTAGATATCTTTTATGGTTATGTAATTAAGTTAAGGCAAAGGATAATTTAATTAATCAAAGGTATCGAATCGGTGTATTGTTTATTGTTAAGCAATTTTGAATGACTGCATATATTCACAATAATTCATCATATTAATGATAAAAAAAATTCATATTAAAATATAGAAGTTTAAATTTTGGAGAATTGTTTTTAATAATTATTGAGAATGCTAAAATTTTGTTTACTTATTTTTTATAAATACTATTCCGTCTTTAATATCAGCAGCCAACTCCTTAATAGTTTTTGTTACAAATAATTTTATTAGTTGCTGTTTTATAGGTTTGTACTTTTCATGCATTGGGCATGGTCGGATTTCTGAACAAAGTTTTAAACCAAGTACACATTTTTC
>OBLT010000542.1_pt1 | contig 24424 bp, 21 predicted proteins | sample 1518721 | NCBI WGS metagenome assembly OBLT01 (sample SAMEA3539307, study PRJEB22396) | soil metagenome | biome: tundra; feature: field; material: soil | place: USA | collected 2010-05 | depth 0.15 m | reverse complement strand
TTATAATAATCAGCCTTGATCATCGGTTACGTGCATTTCCTGCCGTGAAATAAAAGCCCATCACGCCATCTGCAGGGCCGCTAGTCGCTTGCGCGCATCGGCCGCAACCAGATGCCCATAATTTTGATCAACCATTTGCAACGACGTGCCGACCAGTCGCGCCACCTCCAGGATGCTCATACCGGATCCGATGGCCGCCGTGACGAAACTATGGCGCAGGGTGTACAAGCACACGCCTTCGGGCAGCTCGGCCCGCTTGGCTGCATCGCGGACCAGCTCGTCCCAATCCGAATGAGCCCACGGCTTGCCGTCGTCTCTGACGAACAAATGCGCCGCCGGCAGCTTTAACTTCGTCAGGCGCGTGAACAGCGTGACCGCAGCGGGCGAGAGCGGCACGGTGCGCTTGCCGGTCTTGCCGTTGAACTCCATGCACTTTGTTCTGTGATCGAACTGCGAGCGCAACGCGCTGGTCAGCTCACCAGCGCGGCAGCCGGTCAGCATCACGCCTGCGATTAAATCGCGCACCGCGCCCGTAGCGGCGGCCAGCAACGCCTGCCGCTGCTCCAGGTCCAGGTACAAAGTCCTCCTGCCGTCGGCGTCCGGGTAGGGCTCCACCGCCTCCCCGCGCCATTTGAACATGACCTCGGCGTCGACCAGCCCCTTCTTCACGGCATAGTTCATCGCGGCCTTGAGCGCGGTCAGCGTTCGGTTCGCGCTGGCCTTGGATAATTTCAGGGCGCTGAACCAGTCGGTGATTTGCGGCGTGCGGATTTTGGCGAGCTGCACGGTGGCCAGCTGGCTGCCGTACACCGTGCGCTCGAAGCGCTTCTTGTTGTCCTGCGCGCATGCCTCGCCCTTGACCTGCCGGCGATTCTCGACGTACTTCTCGCAGGCTTGTTTGACCGAAAGCGGCTCATCGCTGATGCCCTGCTCGCGCGCCTTAAACCACTTGCTGGCAGCAGCCACGGCGGCCGTGTAGTCGAAGGTTGTCGTGTCCTGCCCAAGCGCCTTGTATACCTGTCGCTCGGTGTCCGGATCGCGCATTCTGGCAATCCAGGAGCCGCGCGTGTCGCTGATCTTGCGGTATCCGAGGTATTTGCCATCGCTCAGCGGTGCGCCCCAATAGGGCTCTCTGCGGGGCGCGAGCGCCTTGTCCTTGCGCACGCCTACCTTGTGAATTTCATGTGACATAGGGTCGATTCTCCGGCTGCTGTTTATAGGCGGCGTTTCGCCATACGGAAACGGTACGGAAAGTCTACCAGAACCAATAAGAAACGATGGGTACTGTGTATTAAGGCATTTCAGCAGCTTACGTTACGATAGGAGTCGATAAAAACCGCATTTACTGCCTTCACACGGCAGGGGTCACTGGTTCGATGCCAGTACCGCCCACCATAAATCAAAGACTTGCGAAACGAAACGCCGTCAGGTACGCGAGGGTCAGGCTACTGGCCTCATCGCCTGCATGGCACAATGCGTACGTTGCCGCACATACATCGCGTACCGTTGTAAGCATCCTCTTGATGTAAACCGCGGCGACCGAAGCAGATTGTGGGCATCTTTCTGGGCAAGAGGACTCGTTTCCCGGACGGCAGCTCGGCAGTGCCGATCGATCAGATCGAAGGCACGGCCGCGCGCGAACCGGCATGAGTGGTCTGTGTGACTTGCGCCTGCAATAGCTCGGTAAACTGCTGCGCCGACACCGGCTTGTTGCAATAAAAGCCCTGCAATTCGTCGCAAGAATGTTCGCGCAAGAAATCGGCCTGCTCTTTTGTTTCTACACCCTGCGCCACGACGGTCAGGCTCAAACTCCTGCCCATTGCCATAATGGCTGTTGTCAAACCGCTGTGTTCTCCAACGGTGGTGATGTCCTTGATAAACGAGCGATCGATCTTGATGGTATCGAGTGGGAATCGCTGCAGTGTGGTTAGCGAGGAATAGCCCGCCCCAAAATCGTCGATGGCGATCCGGATCCCCATGGCCTTGAGCCCGGTCAGTATCTGCAGCGTCTTCTCGGTATCGTGGATCAGCAGGCTCTCATGAATTTCGATCTCCAGCAGGCGCCCCTGCATGCCGGTGGATTTGAGTATCGAAGCAAGGTCGCGCACCAGATATTCATCGAAGAACTGGCGTGCCGTCAGGTTGACGGCGATGGTCACACGAGCCAGGCCCTGTTTCTGCCAAGCCACGTTCTGCAGGCAGGCCGTGTTGATAACCCATCTGCCAATCGGCAGGATCAGACCGGTCTCTTCCGCAACCGGAATGAATTGCATGGGCGCCAACATTCCTAAGTCCGGATGCTGCCAGCGCAGCAGCGCTTCCATGCCTGTTATCTGGCCGCTGGCGATATCCCGCTTGGCCTGATAGTAAAGCTGAAATTCGCGGCGCTCGAGTGCACGTCTCAGGCTCGACTCCAAGGTGAGCCGTTCGAGCGAGTTCGCATTGAGCTTCTCAGAATAGAATTGGAATTCGTTCTTACCGTCCTCCTTGGCCTGATACATCGCGATATCGGCGTTTTTCGTCAGCGTCTGCTCGTCGTGGCCGTCTTGCGGATAGGTGCTGATGCCGATACTCGCGGTGACACGAAAGTCCTGGCCCAACAGAACAAACGGCTGGGCGATCGCAATTAGCAATTTCTGAGCCACGGTCGCTGCGAATTTCTCGTCCGACAATTCAGTCAACAGCACCACGAATTCATCGCCGCCCAGACGCGCGACGATGTCGCTGTCGCGCAGGCAGCCCTTAAGTCTGCTTGCGACTTCCTTTAGCAATGCGTCGCCGGCTTCGTGCCCGAGGGTGTCGTTGATTTGCTTGAATCGATCCAGATCGATAAATGCTACGGCGAGCTGTTTGTTGTTACGCTGCGCTTGACTGATGGCTTGAGTTAAAAGCCTGTTGAATAAGCTGCGGTTTGGCAGTGTCGTGAGGCCGTCGTGATACGCAAGGTATTCAACCCGCAGCGCATGGGTTAGCTTGGCTTCGTTCTCGCGCAGTCGGCCGCGTGCGAGCTGCCAGCTCATGCGTCCCAGTATCGTCGTGAGCAGTATCAACAGTACACTGCCGATGGCCGCTCGCCACAGATAGCTACGCATATTGCGCTGCGCGGTTGCCAATTGCTCGTCTTCGGACAATCCGACGATCACGGCCAGCGGGAACTCATAGAGCTGCTGTGCGCCGGTGTAGCGCCGCACGCCGTCCCAGCTGTTCGCCGAAAGCGCGACCGTAGGATCGCCCTGATCCGCACCGGGTACTTCGCGCGCGTAGTCGGCTGCGTAACCCGCAGTCACAATATCTCCGGTGCGTCTGGCCCGGAATACGCCATCGGTTCCCAGTAAACCGAGCATACCGTTTTTGCCGAGTTGTAAGGGGTCGTAGCCGCTGACAAAATAGGAGGCATCGACGGTGACCAGCGCGGCGCCGGCAAACATACCGTCAGCCGCATTGAGTCGGCGGCCAAATTGCAGCGTCCATTCTCCTGAAACGCGGTTTCTCTGCGGTTGATCGATCCAAAGTGTGTCGCTGTGCAACGCCTGCAGGAGCCCCGGTTCGGCCACAGAGGGAGCTTCGGCCGGCCGGGTACTGGCCACGACCGCGCCGTCGGCGTTGACGACACTGACCACGAACAGCAGGTCAGGCGGCAGCAAAGTCCTGGCTTTCAAGTCGGATAGGGCCGCGCCAGCTCCTTTGAGCTCGTACGCGTATTTGACGAACTTCAGCGTTTGATCGATCTCGCGCAGCGCGCGTACGACCTGCGCTTCATAGGTGTTGAGCAGTTCCAAGGCGGTCCCGGCCGCGGCCGCCTCGGCAGTGGCACGCTCGATCCTGATCAGGTTGAATGTCGCGCTCCAAATTACGGCAAGCACCAAAATGCTGAGCAACGGAAACAGAATGGGGGGATCGGCAAATCGGTTCAGGCCGGCTCTCAGTCCGGTCGTGACAGGGCTTCGCATGGCGCGCCGGCGCACCGTATCGTCCAGCGGCCATTTTGTCGAAGCCGTCACGCGGTAGCAGCCGCCGTCAGATACCGCGATTCGAAGATCTCGCGCGGCACCGGCTTGCTGAACAAATAGCCCTGCATTTCATCGCAGCTCAGCGACCGAAGCAGTCGCGACTGCTCGGTGGTTTCGACACCCTCCGCAACCGGATGAGGCTGGCACATCGCCGGACCATAACAAGGTCGCTGAGGACCTGCGCGGACGTAGGTGCCAACTATGACGATCGAATCCACTTCTCCAGCTCCGCGCGCCGGGTGGCGGATAAAGTGGTGCTTGCCTCGGTGCCATGCTTGGGAGCGGATTCGCCCCTCGCCACCCATTCGCGGATTTCCTGCCAGATCCGGGCGAGGCCCTCTTCGCCTGAATAGTCGAGGTCCGCACGACTCGAGCCGCGCTCCCCTCCGCCAGTGGCCCGCATTCCCGTCCAACTCAATCCGGTCAATAGCTGCTCCTTTCGGCCTGCCAGCCTGATGAGCCGGATACCGCCGCCCGGGTCAACTCGCAGCAGCGCCAGGCGAAGTCGACTGGGCGCAACCCCAGGCCCGACGAGCTGTAGAGATTCGAGCACGGCCGCTGGATTCGGCAACGTCAAACAACGGATCATGAGCCGTGACTCAATGTTGACCGTGAACACCTCGAAGCCGGCGGCCGCGAAATCAGGCGGCGGCCCAAAGCGCTGAGCGGAGAGCCTCTGCTCAGCCATCGCCTTGGAGGATACAGGTACTCCTAGGCGTTCGATCAACAGGGGATCGTTGACCGACACGCGGCAGTAGTAGTGTGGTCCCACGCTCCACTTGCCTTCGCCCAGATATCCCGCGCCCGCGAGCGCTTGCACATTGACGTTCAGGGCGCCGTCCGCATTATCATCATCGATGACCGATACGTCGCTGGAGCAGCCAGTCAGCCACTTGGTATCGGTGGGGCGCAAGGGCTCTCCAAGCACGAAGCGGCGCGCAGCCTCCAGGGCCGCCCGCTTGATCGCGGCGGAACCCATGGCATAGCACCACCGTGTGGCCGAGGTCTTGTCGAAGAACTCGAGATGCTCGGCGAGCGCCCCATCGCCGTCGGGCTTCTTCAGCAGCAGAACCTCCGGAAGCGTCAGCAGGCGCACTTCCGCGCTCGAACCGTTCAACGCGCGCTCATCGGCAGGGGATTTACCCTTGAGCCGATACTGCAGCTCATCGTAATGGTGTGCGCCACAGAGCCGCGCGACCACCTCCAGCAGTTTGGCGCGGGGAACCGAGACTCCGACCTCCTCGAGGGCGTTTCTCAGCTGCGCAGCGACGATCTTCGCATCATCGAGCGAATCGAGTGCGCGGCCTATCAAGGTGGAGCGGGACATCTGGGGCACCGCCGCTCACGCGGCGCCGGCGGCGACGCCGGTCACGACCATGTCACGAGCAGGTACATGCGCTCGTTGTAGGCCGGCTTGAGCATCCGCAGCGTGACCGGCATTGGCTTCATGTGCAGCGAGAATGTGTAGTCAATGGTCTCGTCCAGCGAGTCGAGCTGGTATCGTTTCGCCACACGACGGTTGTTGGCCCAGGGCGCCACGTCGCGAAAGAAATGCTGCCCGATGGCCCGATCTGACGCCAGCCCTGAATAGCGCGACTCGGTGGCGTTATATCGCAGCACCTTGAACTGGTGGTTCATCTCGATCACGCCGAACGGCAACGCGTCGAGCTCGGCATCGGACATGCAGTTCAACTGTGCGGCCAGTTGCGGCGCCTCGAACGAACTAAGCTCTGCAGCTATCATGGCACGCTGAACTCAGCGTGGACCGCGGGGCGGTGCGCTGACGCACAGAGCGCCGCCGCCTGACTTATGTGCGATAGCGAACAGACGGCGTCTTTCGCGTGTGAAATATTCATTTGGCAAGCTCTTTGGAATAGGAAATCCCGGTGGCCAGCCGCTGATGTTACACGAATTCCTCACCACCAATCGCGACCAGTTGATTGAGCGGTGCAGGCTCAAGGCCGCTCAAAGATCTACCCGCCCGGCGAGCGAGCTGGAGTTGGCGTACGGTGTTCCTTTATTCCTCAATCAGATTATCAAGACATTGCAGGTCGAGCAGACGGCCGAGCCGATGCGAAGCCGCAAGGTGTCCGGAGCATCCGGTGGCGGACGGCAATCTCTGTCCGAGATCGGCGCAACCGCCCGCCAGCACGGGCACGAGCTATTGCAGCGCGGGTACACGGTCGACCTCGTGGTTCACGATTATGGCGATCTGTGCCAAGCCATCACCGATCTGGCAGTCGAAGAGCACACGCCGATCGAGGTGGACGAGTTTCGGACACTTAACCGTTGCCTGGACAACGCCATCGCCGATTCCGTCACTGAATTTTCCTACGAGCGCGAGCAGTTGGGGGCGGACCGCGGCGCGGAGGCATTCCACGAGCGCTTAGGGGTATTTGCGCACGAAGTGCGCAATCTCATCAGTACCGCCACGCACGCCATGACTGCCATCAGAACCGGTCAAGTCGGCCTGACCGGTCCGACCGGCGCGGTTCTGAACCGCTGCTTGGCCGGCTTGGGCAGTCTCGTCGATCGTTCGCTCCAGGACGTGCGCTCGGGCGGCCAGCTGCCTGCGCGAGCGCAACTGATCAACCTCTCCGATTTCATCGCCGATGTGCAATTGTCCGCGCGACTCGAAGCACGCTCCCGCGAATGCGTCTTTACGGTCTCCCGTGTCGATCCGCGCCTGGCGGTGGATGGCGACCGAGATCTGCTTTTCTCGGCGGTGGCCAATCTGTTGCAAAACGCGTTCAAATTTACCGCGCATCGAACTGAAGTCGCATTGAACGTCTATGCGACCGCCGACCGCATCCGGCTCGACGTCGAGGACAACTGCGGGGGATGGCCGGCGGGCGACGCGGAGCACATGTTTCGGCCCTTTACACAGGGGACTGAAGACAAGTCGGGTCTGGGACTCGGATTGTCGATTTGTCGGCGCGGTGTCGAGGCAAACCACGGAGTTCTGAGAGCGCGCAACCTACCCGGAACGGGGTGCGTGTTCACGATCGACTTGCCTCGACACGTGATCGCGGAGAAATTCTTCAGACTCTAGTGGCCCTCGACCGGCATGCGGCCGCTATGTTTCCTACCGCACAGAAGCAGCTCGCCTCGACCGCGTAGCGTCGCGCACCTGAACCCGCGTCTTCTTAATGATGCGTCGCTTACCACACTCGAGCGAGTGCTCGGCCGGGCTCAGCATGGGCTCGTTGGCCTGGTTGTCCACGCCAACGAGCTTTTTTTGAGTGCCCTCAGGGCTCTGGTAAGGCAGCAAGGAGCCGGTCCGACTCCCTTTTTACCACCGCGTAACACTCACAACTTCGGGCTTCGATCCCCAGACGATCGAGCACGACGATGTGGCCGCGGCTGTACTGGATTAAACCAGCCTCTTGCAACTTTCTGGCCGCCTCGGTCACGCCTTCACGGCGCACCCCGAGCATATTGGCGATCAATTCCTGCGTCATGACCAGCTCGTTCGAGGGCAGGCGGTCGAGGCTCGAGAGCAACCAGCGGCATAGTTGCTGGTCCAGCGAATGATGTCGGTTGCACACGGCGGTCTGTGCCATCTGGGTCAGCAATGCCTGCGTATACCGCAGTAATAGCTGCTGCAAGGCGCCCGCCCGGATGAATTCCGACTTGAGTAGCTCTCCGTCCAAACGGAATGCATGGCCGGCGCTCTGCACCACCGCCCGGCTTGGCGTGGTTTCGCCGCCCATGAACAGGGAAATCCCGATGACACCGTCGTTGCCCACCACAGCGATTTCGGCTGAGGCGCCGTCCGCCATGACGTACAGCAAAGATACCAGCGAATCGACGGGGAAATAGCCGTGCCGCAACACGATGCCGGGTTCGTACAGCGCCTCCCCGAAAGGCAGAGTCACCAGTTCCAGATGAGGCTGCAGGCGCTCAAAATCAGTCGGCGGCAATGCGGCTAACAGATGGTTATCTTGGGGATTCTTGCAGGATTGGGATCCGACCATCTCTGTAGCGCCATAACCGGCCCTCAGGACGGGCCCGGATACGGGCTATTGTCGAGCAGGCTGAGATTCGAGCAACTGTCAATCTTTACAGCTTGACGCGCCGAAAACGTATCGATGCAAATGAGCTAGCTCAGTTCGGCTCGACCCGTACCGCCGTACCGTACGCGAGCACCTCGGTAATTCCCGCGCCGAGCTCGGTGGCATCGTAGCGCACGCCGATGACGGCATTGCCGCCCATCTCTCTGGCGTGCGCGAGCATCAACTCATAGGCATCATCGCGCGCCCGCTCACACAACTGCGTGTACAGCGTGATGTTGCCGCCGAAGAGGCTCTGAAGCCCGGCACCGATCGAGCCGACGATGCTGCGCGATCGCACGATGATGCCGCGAACGATGCCGCAATTCTCCACCACACGATGGCCGGGTAGGTCAAACGCTGTGGTGACTTTGTCGCTGAATATGGCCATGGCTGCTTACATCTCCCGATGCTGCGCTTCGGCTAAGAATACCGCGCCCTGGCGCCACATCAGAACTGCTGTCGACAAGTCAGACACGACCGCCGACCATATGGCAACTCAAAGCCACGAGGTACTGAATCCATGAGTCACCGCTACCGCAGCCCCATCCTCGCCCTTGCGTTCAGCCTGCTCGCGGCCTGCTCGAGCCTTGGCCAGCCGCACGGTGCCCGCTCCGCGAGCAAAGGCGAATCCGCGGCGCACGACCAGGTCGTCGCCACCGAACGCGCATTTGCCAAGACCATGGCCGACCGGGACTTCAAAGGCTTCACGAGCTTTCTGTCGAGCGAAGCCATTTTTTTCAGCGGCAGCGCCGTCCAGCACGGATCCGCGGCGATCGCGGCCACCTGGAAACCGTACTTCGCCGGCCCCGCGGTGCCCTTCTCGTGGGTACCCGACAACGTCCAGGTATTGCCGTCCGGCAAGCTCGCCCTGAGCACCGGGCCGGTTTACATCCAGGGAAAAGAGGTTGGCCGCTTCAATTCCATTTGGCGGCTGGAAGCAGCCAACACCTGGCGCATTGTGTTCGACAAGGGTGAAGCGGTATGCAGTGCTAAACCCTGATGGGCGCGGCTGCGCCCCAGCTGCGCTCGTTCTTAGCGGGCGCGCCGCAGCCGTCGCTTGAGCGCGTCGCTCAACTCGTCGAGCTCCTCGATACGCAGCAGAGCACCGCAGCCGACAAAGACCACCGCACCGATGACCACCGTTGCCAGTAGTGCGCTCAGTTTGCTCAAGAACGCCTGGGTGGCCCAATCGGCCAGCAGCCAGTGGGAGGAAGCGGCGCACAGCGCCACCAGAGCGATCGAGGCCACCGCGACTTTGCCCAGCATCCTGAGCATGCGCCGCGACTCGAGACCCCGCAGGTGCCGGTGCATGAGCGCATACAGGACCAGGAAATTGCAGCTCGCGACGCAGCCGGTTGAGAACGCCAGTCCCCGATGACCCCAGCCCAGACGGAACGTAAAGATCCAATTGAACAGCAGGTTCAAGGCCACGGCCAGGAAGGCCACGAACATCGGAGTCTTGCGCTGATCCAGCGCATAGAATGCGCTCACCAACACTTTGAGCGCGGCGTAGCCGGCCAGGCCAATCGCATAGAAGCGCAGCGCACCGGCAGCCTGTGCCGCCTGCTGTGCGTCGAATTTGCCATGCTGGTAGAGCACCGAGATGATCGGTCCGGCCAGCATCATGAGCCCGATCGTGGACGGCACCGTCAACAGAAACGCGAGCCGCATGCCGCGCGAGAGCTCAGAGCGAAATGCGGTCATTTGGCCCGCCACCACCAGCCGCGACAGCAGCGGCAGCGTCACGGTTCCGAGCGCGACGCCAAATAGACCGAGCGGCAACTGCATGAGCCGAAACGCGATCGAGAGCCAGAATATCGGGCCGTCCCCGAGGGTCGATGCAAACATTGAGTTGACCAGAACATTCACCTGCGTCGTGCTGGCGGCGATCACCGAGGGGCCCATGAGCGCCAGGATCGCGGCGACACCCGCGTCGCGCCATTGGAAATCGGGGCGAAATCGATAGCCCAGACGCGCCAGCGATGGCAACTGGACGCCCAGCTGCAGCGCGCCGCCGATCAGCGTGCCGATGGCGAGCCCGATCAGTGCGCGGGGCCCGAAATGCGGATCAATCCAGGCTCCGAGCACTACGCCGCCGACGATCGAACCGATATTGAAAAAGCTCGAAGCCATGGCCGGCATGCCGAACACGCTCTTGGCGTTGAGCATGCCCATGACCAGCGCGGCCAGGGAAACCAGCAGTATGAACGGAAACATGATGCGCGTGAGCTGCGCGGTCAATGCCGCCTTGTGCGGCTCGAAGCCCGGCGCGATCAGCGACACCAGCTGCGTCGAGTTCATCATGCCCGCCACGCACAATGCGCCGAGCACCAGTGCCGTCATCGTCGCGACCTTGTCGGCGAGCCGCCAGGCCGCGCGATCCCCGCCACGCGCTATGGTCTTGCTAAAGGTGGTCACGAATGCCGTCGACAGCGCGCCCTCGGCAAACAGATCGCGCAGCAGATTCGGGATGCGAAATGCCGCGGTGAACGCATCCATGGCGCCGCCGCCGCCAAACAAGGCGGCACAGACCTGTTCACGCACGAGTCCGAGCAGACGGCTGCACATCACGGCGAGGCCGATGATGCCGGCCGCCTTGGTGTTGAGCCGCTCGGTGCGACTCTCGGACTTCATGAGAGCGCGGCTGTCATGAAGGCGGTGCTTGCCTGACTAGCGCCAGGCGTGCCCGCAACAGCAGGGACACGAACACTAGCGATACAGCGCTCGCGCGCATGCCCGTGATCGCAATACCTTCCAGCTTCATACCGGTGGGCAGCGCCGCCGGAGACAGGCCCAGGACGTGCCAGGTCACCAGGGCTAGACCGAGCAACGGCAACACGAAGTACAGGCCGGCCCAGCAGAAGCGCTCGCCACGGCGCAGCCGCCGCCGCGGGCGCTGCGGCGGCGCCGGTGCATGGCGCAGCCAGAGGAGCAGTGCGCCAATGACGACCATGAGGCCCACCACGCTGCTGCCGTATTGCAGTAAGTGGTAAAGCGTCAGCGTATGGCCATGCAACTCAGGACCATATTCGTCCAATACCGGGAACATGCGCACGCCGCGCGCGTTTTCGTGCGTGAATCCGTCCCAGATCAGGTGCGTGATGGCTCCGAGCAGAATCGCCAGCGCGGCGTAGAGCCAGGCGCGCAGATGCCGGGGCGCCGCCATGGCATCCGCAGCGCGCAGGCGCGCATACGCGCCATCGGGCACGATCTCGATCACGGCGGGCTTGATGAGCAGCAGCGTGAGCCCATAGGCAGCCAGCCCCATTGGCAGGCAGAAACTGAACAGCGCCATGACGCTGTGCGTCTGCCAGCGGGCCACGGATCCGGGCAGCAGCATGCCGAAATCAGGCGCCATGCTGCCGATCACGGCGGCGGTAAACAGCCGCGCGCGCGAGAGCGCACGATATCCCGGCAATACCGCGGCGACATGCGATACCGTAAACGGCATGGCGCCTCAGCCGCTCCAGTCGCGCACGACGCTGCTGCGTTCCCGTCGCCGCGGCGGCCCGGCACTGCTTTCGGCCGCGATCGAGCCGACGTAGACAAAGCCGAGACAGCGCTCATCGGCGGGACACTGCAATGCCTGGGCGATCTGCGCGTCGTAGGCATTGCCGCCCGTGAGCCAGATCGCGCCAAAGCCCTGGGCGTGGAACGCATTGAGCAGATTCATGACGCCGGCGCCGGCGGCGAGCAGCTGCTCGATCTCAGGCACCTTGTGTTGTGCAAGCACTCTCGCGCCCACAGCGATCACCAGCGGCGCGGTCAGCGGCATTCGGCTAGCCTTGTCGACCTTGCCAGGCGGAATGGCGGGATCGCGCTCGAGCATGCGGCGTACGAACAGCTGCGAGAGCCGCGCGCGCGCCGCACCGCGGATCAGCACGAAGCGCAACGGCTTGAGCGCACCGTGGTCCGGGGCGCTCAAGGCCGCATCGATCGCCACGTCCAGCTCCGCCGCCGACGGCCCCGGCTCGCGCAGCTGCAGCGCCGGCACCGAGCGACGCGAGAGCAACGCCTGTACGGCGCCTGGAAGTTCAGGGGCCATCGAGCAGCCGCAGCAGTTCGGCGGTCTTCTCCTGCATCAGCGCCGCGTCGCCGCGCGACTCCACGTTCAGCCGCACCAGAGGCTCGGTATTGGAACCGCGCAGATTGAATCGCCAGTGATCGAACTCCATGGACAGCCCGTCGGTGAAGTCAGTGGTTTTGGCGCGCGCCTGGTAGTGCTGCTGCGCGCGCGCGAGCACGGCCTTGGTGTCGCCCATCTGTGGGCTGATCTCGCGGTTGATCTCGCCGCTGGCTGGGTACAGCCGCTGGCGTTCCCCGACCAGCTCCGAGAGCGACTTGCCGGACTCGCTCATGACCGCGAGCACCAGCAGCCAGGGAATCATACCGCTATCGCAATAGGCGAAGTCCCGGAAGTAATGGTGCGCGCTCATCTCTCCGCCGTACACCGCATCGACCTCGCGCATCTTCTGCTTGATGAAGGCATGACCGGACTTGCACAGCACCGGCATCCCGCCGCAGTGCTGCACGATGTCGATGGTGTTCCAGGTCAGGCGCGGATCGTGCACGATGCGCGCGCCTCGGTGGCGCCGCAGAAATGTTTCTGCGAGCAGACCGACCAGGTAGTAGCCTTCAATGAAGCCGCCGTGTTCATCAAAGAAAAAACAGCGATCGTAGTCGCCATCCCAGGCCAGGCCCAGATCGGCGCCGCTGCGTTGGATCGCCTCGGTCGTCACCCCGCGGTTCTGCTCGAGCATCGGATTGGGCACGCCGTTGGGAAACGAACCATCGGCTGCGTGATTGATCTTGATGAACTCGAACGGCAAAAGCGGTTCGAGCTGATCCACGATCAGGCCGGCGCCGCCGTTGCCGGCGTTCACGACGACTTTGAGCGGCTTGAGCTTCGGAACCTGGACGTAGCCCAGCAGATGCTTGATGTAGCTGCGGCTGGTATCGAGCGCACGTACCGGAGCGGGATTGGCCGCTTTGGGCGGCAGCTCGTGCTCTTCGATCAGCCGCTGCATGATCAGTAGCCCGGTGTCGGCGCTGATGGGTCGGCTCTGTTCGCGCACGAATTTCATGCCGTTGTAGTCGGGCGGGTTGTGGCTCGCCGTGACCATGATGCCGCCGTCGAAGTTCTCGGCAAAGGTCGCAAAATAGACGCCCTCGGTGCCGCACAGCCCGATATCGGCGACCTCGACACCCGAGTCGGTCAGCCCGCCAATCAGCGCGGCTTGCAGTTCGGTGCTGGATTGGCGGATGTCGCGTCCAACCGCCACCTTCTTGGGTTTCACGAGGGCCGAATACGCCTGACCGATCTGGTAGGCGAGCGTATCATTGAGCTCGTCCGGAATACGGCCACGCACATCGTAGGCCTTGAAGCAGCGGAGCTTGGGCATGCGTTCCTCTGGCAACTCTAAGTATCGGTTCCCTGGCGCCCGTAACGATCTTCGAGGCGCACGATGTCATCCTCGCCGAGATAGCCGCCCGACTGCACTTCAATGATGTGCAGCGGGATGCGGCCAGGGTTCTCGATCCGATGGCGTATACCGATGGGGATGTAAGTCGACTGATTTTCCTCGAGCAGAAAGGTTTCCTCACCGCGAGTGATGCTGGCGGTTCCAGATACGACCACCCAATGCTCGGCGCGATGATGATGCATCTGCAACGACAGGACGCCACCGGGCCTGACCACCAGGCGCTTGACCTGGAAGCGCTGGCCGCTGTCGATGCTGTCGTAACTGCCCCAAGGCCGGAACACCTCGCGATGCAACGCATGCTCGTAGCGCCGGTCAGCCTTCAGGCGCGCCACCAGCTTCTTGACCTCCTGTACCCGATCCTTGGGCGCGACCAGCACGGCATCCTTGGTCTCCACCACGACGTGATCGCGCAGGCCCACGGTCGCAACCAGGCGGCTCTCTGAATAGATGTAGCTGTCCCGCGTGTCCTCGACGATCACATCGCCGCGCAATGTATTGCCCTGCTCGTCTTTGTCGCAGGCCTCATGCAGCGAGGCCCAGGAGCCGACGTCGCTCCAGCCGGCATCGAGCGGTATCACGACCGCATCGGCGGTTTTTTCCATGACCGCGTAGTCGATCGACTCACTGCGACACGACTCGAACACACCCGCATCGATGCGTGTGAAATCCAGATCCCGTGTAGCGCGTGCAAAGCTGGTACGGCAAACCGAGGCGATGTCGGGCGCGAACTTCTCGAGCTCCTCCAGATAGCGGCGCGCGCGAAACATAAACATGCCGCTGTTCCAGTAGTACTCGCCGGAGGCGAGATACGATTGTGCCCGCGCCACATCGGGTTTCTCCACAAACTCGGCGATGCGATAGACGCCAGCCTGCAGAGCGCCACGCCGGATGTAGCCGTAGCCGATCTCGGGGGCGGTCGGCACGATGCCGAAGGTCGCCAGTGCGCCATCGCGCGCCGCCGCGCTCCCAATCTCGATTGCCTGATGAAAAGCAGCTACGTCGCGGATCACGTGGTCCGCGGGCAGCACCAGCAGCAGCGAATCACCCTCGTCGGCGGCCAGCGCCGCGTGCGCCGCCAGCGCGATCGCCGGCGCCGTGTTGCGGCCCTTCGGCTCCAGCACGATCGCGCGCGGCGTGCAGCCGATCTCGCGCAACTGCTCGGCCACCAGGAATCGATGCGCTTCGTTTGACACCACGGTCGGCGCCGCCGCGTCCAGCCCCGTGAGCCGGCGCACCGTTTCCTGCAGCATCGTGTGGCGACCGATCAGCGGCAGCAGCTGTTTGGGGTAGAGCTCGCGCGACAGCGGCCACAAGCGCGTGCCCGCGCCACCCGAAAGAATGATCGGGACCAGCATGGCTATGAGTTCTCCACTTTGAGAGCGTCGAGGCGCACGGGCGCGTGCGGCACGCGCGCGCGGCCAACCGCGAAGTATTGCAGACCCAGGCGCTCCATAAGTCCAGGGTCGTATAGATTTCTGCCATCGAATATCAGCGGTTCGCTGAGCAGCGTTTTGAGCCGATCGTAATCCGGGCTGCGGAATTCCTTCCATTCGGTGGCGATCAGCAGCGCAACCGCCCCCTGGGCGGCCTCATAGGCGTCCTTGCAAAACACCAGCTGGCGCGCCTTGGGATGCGTTGCATAAATCCGGCGCGCTTCGTTAGTCGCCACCGGATCGTAAGCGCGCACGTTCGCCCCCGCCAGCAGCAGGGCGTCGATGATGACGCGACTGGGGGCCTCGCGCATATCGTCGGTATTGGGCTTGAAAGCCAGACCCCAGAGCGCGAAGGTCTTGCCCGCCAGTTGATCCTGAAAATAGCTGCGCAGTTTGGCGACCAGTACCGTTTTCTGCCGCTCATTGACGCTTTCCACCGCGCGCAGCAACTCGGCGTTGTGGCCGACGTGGTGGGCGGAGCGAATCAGCGCCTTGACGTCCTTTGGAAAGCAGGAGCCGCCGTAGCCCACACCGGGATAGATGAAGCTGTAGCCGATGCGCGGGTCGGAGCCGATACCGATGCGCACTTTTTCGATGTCGGCGCCGACGCGCTCGGCGACCCCGGCGAGTTCGTTCATAAAGCTGATCTTGGTCGCAAGCATGGCATTGGCCGCGTACTTGGTGAGTTCGGCCGAACGGATGTCCATGACCACGAGACGATCGTGGTTGCGCGTAAAGGGCTCGTAGAGGGCTCGAATCAGCTCGGTGGTGCGCGGATTATCGGTGCCGACCACGATGCGATCCGGTCGCATGAAATCCTCGATGGCTGCACCTTCCTTGAGGAATTCAGGATTGGAGACCACGTCGAACTCGATCGAGAGGTCGCGGGCGGCCACGGCGGATCGTACCTCCCGGCGTACCTCGTCGGCGGTGCCGACCGGGACAGTCGACTTGGTCACGACGATGGCATAGCGCGCGAGCCGTTGACCGATCGCGCGCGCTACCGCGAGCACATGTCGCAGGTCGGCCGCTCCGTCTTCATCTGCCGGCGTGCCGACGGCGATGAGCTGAAATAGTCCATGTTCGACCGCGCGGGTCTCATCGCTGGTGAATTCCAGGCGCCCGGCATCGCGATTGTGACGAATCAGGTCCTCGAGCCCCGGTTCATGGATCGGGACCTCGCCGCGATTGAGCTGCTCGATCCGCGCCGCGTCGATATCGACGCAAATGACGTGGTTACCCGCATCCGCGAGACAGGCACCCGAAACCAGCCCGACATAGCCCGAGCCAAAGATCGTGACTTTCATGGGTAAAGGCTTGAAATGACAGCAAAACGCAGCCTAGCGGATGCGGCCAGACAAGGCAAAGCATCAAAGGTAAGACCGTGAGACATAACCGATTTGTTACCAGCTTGATACTGACGCGCCGAGGCAGGAAATCTTAGGATCCAGACTCGCAGGAGTGTGCATGTCGATCAATTTTGAGCAGATTACCAAGCGCTACAACGGCACGCCGGTCGTCAACGACGCCTCCTTGCAGATTGAAGCCGGCGAGTTCTTCGTGCTTCTCGGACCGAGCGGCAGCGGCAAGAGTACGCTGCTGCGTATCGCGGCCGGACTGACCGACGTCGACCACGGACGGATTTCCTTCCACGGCCGCGACGTGACCCACCTGCGCGCCCGCGACCGCGGCGTCGGCCTGGTGTTTCAGCACTATGCCCTGTTCCGCCACATGACGGTCGGACAAAACGTCGAGTTTGCGCTGCGCGTGCGCGGGGTCAAACGTCAGCAGCGGACACGGCGGCGTGATGAGCTGTTGCAACTGGTCGCTCTGGAAGGCTACGCGGATCGGCTGCCCGGGCAGCTCTCGGGCGGACAGCAGCAGCGTGTCGCCGTCGCGCGCGCGCTCGCCCACGAGCCGCAGGTGCTGTTGCTCGATGAGCCGTTCGGCGCGCTCGATGCGAAGATCCGGGTGGAACTGCGCGAAACGATCCGGCAGGTACAGCGACGCCTCGGCATGACCACGATCCTGGTCACCCACGACCAGGAGGAGGCTTTCGCGCTCGCCGACCGCATCGGCGTCATGCGCAACGGTCGTCTGCTCGAGACCGGGCGCGCCGAGACCCTCTATCGACGACCGGCCACGCGCTTCGTCGCGACCTTTCTGGGTGCCGCGAATCTGTTTTTGGGTGAGCGCAGCAGCGAGGGACTGCGTCTGGGCGAGCGCTTCCTTGCCAGCGGCGAGAGTCTGAAGTCCGCCGGCACGGGCAATGAGGTGGTCACCGTCGTGCGCCCGGAAGACGTCGAGGTCGCTGAGGACGAGGATCGATTGCGCAGCAGCCCGCTCGCCAACGGTCATGTGCTGTCGGTGGATTTCGGCGGCATTCTCGAGCGGTTGCGGGTGCAGCTCACGCGCGAAAGCGCCGTGCTGTCGGCAGTCGCTCGTGAGCACCCGCCGAGCGAACTGCCGGTGATCGTCGATGTCACGCGCACCAATGCCGAACAGGCCCAGCTGCCGCTCTCGCCCGGCAAACGCGTCACGCTCGGCATCCGGCGCTTCCACGTGCTACCGACGCCGATCTCAAGTTTCCGCATTTTGAGCACGGATGCCGCCGCCGCGGCGAGCTTACGCGAGGCGCCGTTGCTGCGGCAGCTCGTGCAGAGCATGCAGGCCCCGGTATTGGGCGCCTGCGACAGCGGCGAGCGCGACGCGGCGCAGACCGGCGTAGCAGTGATCGGCCTGGCGCCCGATTCAATACAGCAGATCGGCGCCGCGGCAGCGCAAGGCCGGCGGCGGCTGCTGTGCATCCCACCACGTTCGGCACTGCCGCACCGTATGCTGATCTACTGCACCAGCGATGGGGCGCGTTCCGCAACCCTGGGGCTGGTGGCCAGCGTCATGCGGCACCTGCATGCCGAGGCCACGTTCGTCAGCGTGCAGAGTCCTGCCGCGCCGCGCTCCGAAGTCACGAGTTCCTTCCGGCGCCTGCTCGATGCGCGCGCCGAGTTGCAGCAGAGCCACGGGCTCGATATTCGGACCGACGTGCAGATTGGCGACCTCAACGGCTGGGTCGCGCATCTGGCCGCCTCCTCCGAGCCGCTGCTGGTGGTGCTGGGCCTTGACGGCTCGGCACAGGAACTCGAGCAATTGCTGCACCAGGAGTTTCAGCCGCTGTTTGTAGCGGGTACACGTTGCGCGGTGCTGATCTGCTGCAGCGGCTTGCCGGCCGGGATCAACAGCCGTGCCGGCGGCATCGATTCGCTGTTTGAAGCGACCCCATACGACAGCTTGCTGGGATCCCAGCCGTGAGGCACGCGTTCTCGCGCCGCTCGGCCCTCGCCCTGCTGGTCACCGGCTTCGGCGGGCTGTGCCTCGACGCTGCAGGCGCCGGGGCTGCGCCCGTCACGCTGCTCAATGTCTCCTACGATCCGACCCGCGAGCTCTATGAAGCCTTGAACAAGGCATTCACTGCACGGTGGCTGGCCCAATCGGGCCAGCAGGTTGAGATCCGGCAGAGCCACGGCGGTTCAGGCAAACAGGCGCGGGCAATTATCGACGGGCTGCAAGCGGACGTCGCGACGCTGGGCCTGGCGTACGACGTGAGCGCGCTGTACAAGCAGGGCAAGTTGATCCCCGAGAACTGGGTAACGCGCCTGCCGTACAACAGTGCGCCCTATACCTCGACCATCGTATTCCTGGTGCGGCGGGGCAACCCCAAGAATATCCGCGATTGGGGCGATCTGATCCGCCCGGGCGTTGCGGTGATTACCCCCAATCCGAAGAGTTCAGGCGGCGCGCGCTGGAATTACCTCGCCGCCTGGGCCTGGGCTCTGCGCCAGCCCGGCGGCAACGATGCCACGGCGAAGGCATTCGTGGAGAAGCTCTACCGGAACGTTCCAGTGCTCGATTCCGGAGCGCGTGGCGCCACGATCACCTTTGTCGACCGCGGCATTGGCGATGTGTTGCTGGCATGGGAAAGCGAGGCGCTGCTGGCGAAAAAACAGCTCGGGCCCGACAAGCTCGACATCGTCATGCCCTCCTTGAGCATCCTGGCCGAGCCCCCGGTCACGGTGGTCGACAAGGTCGTGGAGCGTCGCGGCACGCGTCAGATCGCCGAAGCGTATTTAAAATTCCTTTACACCAAGGAGGCTCAGCAGATCATCGCGCAGAATTTCTATCGCCCGCGCGACCCCGAGATCGCCGCGCAGTATGCCGGCCAGTTCCCGGCCGTGAAATTGGTGACGATCGACGACACCTTTGGCGGCTGGGACCGGGCGCAGGCCACCCACTTCGATGACGGCGGCAGCTTTGACCAGATCTACGGCCAGTAGCGCGCGATGAACGACAGCGCCCTTGCTCTCCCGGCCCCGACCGGCGCCGTTCCCCGCCGCGCCACACGCGAGTTTCGCGTACTGCCCGGCTTCGGTCTGACGCTCGGCTACACGGTGGTGTATGTCTCACTGCTTGTGCTGATACCGCTGTCAGCGGTGTTTTTTCGCTCCGCCGACCTCGGTCTGCAGAAGTTCTGGCAGGTGGTCACGACACCGCGAGTGCTGGCATCGCTGGAGTTGAGCTTCGGCGCCTCGCTACTGGCGGCCATGATCAATGCCGTGTTCGGGTTCATCATTGCCTGGGCGTTGACTCGCCAGCGCTTTCCGGGACGGCGGCTGTTTGACGCCATCATCGACCTGCCATTTGCCCTGCCGACGGCCGTCGCCGGCATCGCGCTCACGGCGTTGTACGCACCCAATGGCTGGATCGGCCAATTGCTCGCGCCGTTCGGCATCAAGGTCGCCTACACGCGTCTGGGCGTGATCGTGGCGCTGGCGTTCGTGAGCCTGCCATTCATCGTGCGCACGTTGCAGCCGGTGCTCGGCGATCTGGACCGCGAAGTCGAGCGTGCCGCCGAAACCCTCGGAGCATCAAAACTGCAGACCTTCCGGTGGGTGGTACTGCCTTCGATCTGGCCGGCGCTGCTGACCGGTGTCGCGCTCGGATTCTCGCGCGCCGTCGGCGAATACGGCTCGGTGATTTTCATTGCCGGCAACATTCCAAAGGTGTCGGAAATCGCGCCGCTGATGATCATGACCAAGCTCGAACAATATCAATACGCGCAGGCCACTGCGATCGCCGTCGTGATGCTGGTGGCCTCTTTCGCACTGATGCTCGGCATCAACGGTCTGCAGCTCTGGGCGTCGAGGCGTCGGCACAGCCGATGATCCGACAGGCGCAAATTCCCGAAGAACTCGGCCGCTACGCGCTGCTCGGAATCGCATTGCTGTATCTGCTCGGGCTGGTCGCACTGCCGCTGGTCGTGGTGTTCGTCGAAGCCTTCAGCAAGGGAATCGGCCTGTATCTGCACTCGCTGCTCGACCCGTATGCGTTGGCGGCGATGCGTCTGACGCTGCTGACGGCATCGATCACGGTGCCGCTGAATCTGATGTTCGGTGTCGCCGCGGCTTGGGCGATTGCGAAGTTCGAGTTCCGCGGCAAAAACGCGCTCATTACGCTGATCGATCTGCCGTTCGCCGTCTCGCCCGTGATTTCCGGATTGAGTTACGTGCTGATCTTCGGTGCCAACGGTTGGTTCGGGCCCTGGCTGAGCGAGCATAATATTCATATCATTTTCGCCGTGCCGGCCATCGTGCTGGTCACGACGTTCGTGACTTTGCCGTTTGTCGCGCGCGAACTGATTCCCTTGATGCAGACCCAGGGCAACGACGAGGAGGAAACCGCGCTTTCGCTCGGTGCGAGCGGTTGGCAAACCTTCCGGCTGGTCACGCTGCCCAACATACGTTGGGGGCTGCTGTCCGGTGTACTGCTGTGCAACGCGCGCGCGATGGGTGAGTTTGGCGCAGTGTCGGTGGTGTCCGGTCACATCCGTGGACTGACCAACACGCTGCCGCTGCACATCGAGATCCTGCACAGCGAGTACAACTACGCCGGCGCCTTCGCCTCGGCCTCGATCCTGGCGATGCTGGCGCTGATCACGTTGATCGCCAAGGCGTTGCTGGAATTGCGCCATCCGGAGCTGCGCGCAGGCCAGGCACGCCACGCTTGAGCACGATGCAATGCGGTGCCCGACCTCACCGCTGGCCAGCGGCGAGCGCGAAGATTAGGCTGGCGGCGCTTTGAACACCACCGACCCTTTAAGGCCGCAACACACCGCCCCGCGCTCGCAGGTCGGCCTGGCTTCCTGGCTGGGCGGCGGCAGCGTGTTCATCGTGCTGCTGGCAGTGGCCGCGATCGCGATTGCCTGTGCCGTGCTGCTTAACCGGCTGGTCGAGCAGCAGGCCCTGGTACGCGCGCAGCTCGCCGTGGCTTCGGGCCGCGAGCTGCTGCGGCGAGTCGGTGAAGACGCACTCAGCGATGCGCGGGTCCTGGCGGAGCGCCCGACCCTGCAGCGTCTGCTCGTGAGCGACGGCAACAGCGGCCTCGAGCCGTTTCTACAGCGCTTCAGCGAGACCACCGGCACGGACGTTGCGGCCGTGATGCGGGACGGGTCAGTCCTCGCCCAGTCGGGACCAACGGTCGATTGGTCCGAGGTCGCCACGGCACTACAGGAGCAAGGCGAACGCTTCGTCATCGCCCCAAAAAGCGGGGCATCGCTGATCTGGGGCGCCGCCGCGCTGCTGCCGGGCACCGACGTGCGCGCCGTGACGCTGCGGCTGACCACGCCGGCCATGCTGGCGCGCTTGAGTAGTCAGGTGGGTGCGCAACTACAAGTGGTCAACTTCTCCACCTACCACGCGCCGCCGGAGGAAGAGCTCACGCCGCTGCATACGCAGGCGCTCGCCAATCCAGGCGGCGCGGCCGCGGGTGTGCTCGCGCACGGCAGCATCTATGTCGCGAGCCTGCTGATTGCCGCGCAAACCGGCGAGGTCGTGGGGCTGCTCGATGGGCGGCTGAGCGGCGCGGCGTCGCTCGCCGCTACGCACAGTTTCGACTGGATACTGGCGACCACGGCCCTGATCGTCGCGGCCATCGCGGGCGTGATCGGGGTGTTGTATGGCCGCTGGCTCGCAAGGCCGGTCGTCGCGCTGCGCGATCTCGCCGAGCGCATCGGCCGCGGCGATTTCTCCGCGGCGATGCCGGCCGTAGCGCCGCTGGAGGTCGGCGCATTGGCGCGCTCGATGGACGCCATGCGCGGCAACCTGGTCGATCTGACCGAAACGCTGCGTCGGCGTGAGGCCGAGGCCCAGGCCGTACTGAGCGGCGTGGTCGAGGGCGTGTACGCGGTGGATCAGGAGCGGCGCATTCGTTATGCCAATGGGCAAGTGGCCAAATTGCTGGGACGGCCGCAGAGCGAAATCATCGGCCAGTTCTGCGGTGACATCCTGCAGCCCCAGCCGATCGAGGGCGAGCGGCCCTGCGAGCGACACTGCCCGATCCTCGCCGCGCGACACACGCCGCAGAGCAGCGCGCGCGAAACCCTGTGCATGCGCGATGGCAGCACGCGATCGACCATTATCCAGAGCGCCCCGCCCATCCACGGGATACAGGTGCAGATTCTGCGCGACGAGACCGACCTGGAAGCTGCGCGCCGCGCGCGCGACAGTGTGCTCGGCAACATCTCGCATGAATTTCGCACGCCCCTCGCCGCTCAGCTGGCTTCGATCGAACTGCTGCGAGATGGGCTCGAGGACATGCAGCCCGCGGCCCAACGCGAACTCATCGCCAATCTCGAGCGTGGCGTATTGCGCCTAATGCGGCTGATCGACAATCTGCTGGAAAGCGTGCGCATCGAGGCTGGACAGCTCTCGATCCGCCAGCAGACGGTCGAACTGTCCGAGGTGGTGGCCGACGCCCACGATCTGATTGCTCCGCTGCTGCTGCAACGCCAGCTGCGGCTCGAGGTCGATGGCCAAGGCATTGCCGCGCTCGTGCGCGGCGATGCCCAGCGGCTCGGTCAGGTGTTCGTGAACCTGCTGGCGAATGCTGCCAAGTTCTCACCGGAGCACAGTACGATCCACATCGGCGGTCAGCGGCTCGGGGCGCAGATCGAAGTCTGGGTCGAGGATGAGGGTCAGGGGGTACCGGCCGGCAGCTCGGGGGCGATTTTCGAGCGCTTCCAGCGCGGCGCCGAGACCGAGCCGGACGCACCGGGCCTGGGATTGGGATTGTGGATCGTGAAGTCGATTATCGAGCGGCACGGCGGCTCGATACGCGTGGAGCGTACGGCCGCACAGCGCACCCGCTTCACGCTGGTGTTGCCGCAGGAAATGGAGAGCTAAAGTTTGAAACTGCTGCTCGTCGATGACGATGCCGACATGCTGGCTGTAGTGGGTTTCGCGCTGCGCCAGGCCGGCTTCCCCATAGTCAGTGCCAACAGCTTCGGCACCGCCGTGAGTACGTTTCGCGGCGAGCAGCCTGATCTGGCCATTCTGGATATCAATCTTCCCGGCGGCTCGGGCTTCGATCTGTGCGGTCTGATGCGCAAGGAGAGCCGGTTGCCCATCATGATGCTGACCGCACGCGGGGAAGAGGCCGATCTGGTGCGCGCGCTCACGCTCGGTGCCGATGATTACCTGACCAAGCCGTTTAGTCCGCGCACGCTCGTGGCACGCGTCAAGGCGCTGCTGCGCCGTTCCGGACACGAAGGCGGCACGCAGACGCGCGTCGGCGAGCTTGCGCTCGACACGGATCTGCTGACGCTTCACATCGGCGATCGCGCCATCAAGATAACGCCCCTGGAATCCAGGCTGCTGCAATTGCTGCTGGCCAACGCCGGACAAGTTGTGCACACCGACCGGCTGCTGGTGCATGTCTGGGGCCATCGCGGCGGCGGCGATCGGCAGCTGCTCAAACAGCTGGTGCACCGTCTGCGACAGAAGATCGGCGACGACCCGGAACAGCCGCGCTGGCTCAGTACCGTGCCGAGTGTCGGCTACATGCTACGCGCCGGACCATGAACGCTGCCGTCAGTTTAGAGTCTTCTTGAGAATGATTATCAACTGGCTCGCTTCCGCAGCGCAATTCAAGCTCGCTTGCAATCGATTGCAGATCGCGTCAAAGTTCTACCCATAATTAAAAGATCCGGGTCGCGCTCCACCATTTGGATCAGACGCATCACGCCGGCTCAAGACTAGGAAGGGAGAACTCGCCAGGGATGGCGCCTCCCTTTACCTACGCGACAATGCCGGCCCCGGACCTCAACGCGTGTGATTGATTCGCCCCGGCGCCGATGCAACCATGGCCGCCACATAACGCTTACAAGGCCGATCGCTCATGAAGATTTATGGCGCCGACAACCGGGAAATGATGAACATCATCTCGCTCGAGCGGGAAGGCGGCCAGCTCGTGATCCGAGGTAAGATTTTCGGTACCATGCCGTTGACCGCAAAGTTGCGTCCCGAAGAGGCGCGCGCCGCGCTTAAATTGCTTAATCTCCGGACCGCGCTGTTTTTACTGACCCTGTTTTTTCGCCGCAAGAGCGCCTGATA